>RCND010000772.1_pt1 | contig 18374 bp, 16 predicted proteins | sample 2041351 | NCBI WGS metagenome assembly RCND01 (sample SAMN09708230, study PRJNA481090) | Marine sediment metagenome, whole genome shotgun sequencing project. | biome: marine sediment; feature: ocean; material: sediment; isolation source: Sewage treatment plant 12B marine sediment (STP12B) ... | reverse complement strand
GGAGTCACCGGCTGGGGGCGTCTCGTCGACGGCGACCGACATGGGTACATGGATGCGGATTCAGTTGAACGAGGGGAAGCTGGGCGACGGGGAGATCGTCGACCCTGAGGCGTTGCTGGCGATGCAGACTCCTCACTCGCTCTCCGGGCCGCCGAGCAGCCCGAGTGCCCGCAGCTCCTTCTATGGCTATGGCCTAGGCGTCGGCACCCGCGACGACGGGTTCACCTACCTATCGCACTCCGGGGCCTTCTTGCTTGGGACCGCTGCGCGGGTGGGAATGATCCCCGGTCAGCGCCTGGGTGTCTCGGTGATCACCAACGGGCAGCCGACTGGAGTGCCGGAGGCCCTGACGGAGTCGATCCTCGACCTAGCGGTCTCAGGCGAGGTCACCAAAGACTGGTACGAGCTCTACGGCCCAACGTTCGAGGCGCTCTACGCCCCGGACCTTCCGACCGACTGGTCCGAGACGCCTGCCGACGAGGCTCCCGCGGAAGAGACCGACGAGGAATAGACCACTGTCGTGAGTCGCCGTAAGAGTGGATTAAATGTTCACGGTATTGTCCTGCTGGACAAACCTGTTGGAATCTCCTCAAATCGCGCCCTACAAAAAGTCCGGGGAATATTTCAGGCCCGAAAAGCCGGCCATACGGGCAGCCTCGACCCGTTCGCCACCGGTATGTTGCCCATCTGCCTGGGTGAGGCAAGCAAAACAGCAGCGTTTATGCTTGAAGCGGGTAAGCACTACTGCGCAACAGCCCAACTGGGTGAAGCAACCACTACGGGTGATGTAGAAGGGCAGCTTATTCAGAATTGCCCGGTTCCCGGCATCGATTCAGAAACCCTGATACAAACGTTGAAGCAGTTTGTGGGTGAGATTGAGCAAGTGCCCCCGATGTACTCCGCTTTAAAACACCAGGGAAAACCTCTATACGAATACGCACGCGCCGGTATTGAAGTCGAACGGCCGGCCCGGCCGGTCACAATTCATCAAATGGAACTGGTCGATTGGCAACCGCCCAAGCTTACTTTCACCGTTCATTGCTCAAAAGGCACGTATATTAGAACGCTCGCAGAAGACATCGCCACTGCGCTGGGTAGTTGCGCACACCTGGTTGGATTACGGCGCATGGTCGTTGAGCCATTTGGTGCTTTTTCCATGGTGACATTGGAGCAATTACAAGATGCACGGGAACAGGGTGGATTAGAGGATTTCCTTTTGCCGATTGATGTGGGGCTTGCCGATTGGCCACGGGTTGATCTGGATTTGGCTCAGCAAAGCAAATTCAGTCATGGCAACCAATTTCCATTTTCGGCGGGTGAAATAGGGACTGGAAAGGTGAGGGTGTATGGAGAGAAAGGAGACTTGCTGGGGCTAGCTGATTTATCCGTCGATGGCATTCTGAAGCCTGCAAAAGTATTTAACTTGTAGGGTGGGTAACTTGTTACCCACGTTTCGCAAGCTCAAAATCGTGGGTAACAAGTTACCCACCCTACGTAACTTCATAAACCGTGCAAACCTGAAGCAATCGCGCCGCACACAGCCCAGGCTGCCCTCTCGACCGTTTTCCGGCCTCACCTTGTTCATATGCTCACTCGCGATATACCGTACATCCTGTACATAAGTGCTTGTTTGTACTTTGTACGCCAGTTAAAATGGGCGGCTAACATAACTCGGGGCTACCGGTTTTTGTGAAACTCCATCGTAATCATGCGATTGGCAATACCAGAAACTAAGGGGCTCTATTCATGGAGATGGAACCATGTCTATTACGGCAGAATCAAAAAGTAAAGTTGTAAGTGAATTTAAGCGCTCAGAGAATGACACCGGATCCCCGGAAGTTCAGGTCGCATTGTTGACCGCACGGATTCAGTACCTCACTGATCATTTCAAAGCACACAAGCACGATCACCATTCCCGCCGCGGTTTGTTGCGAATGGTTAATCAGCGTCGCAGTCTGTTGGATTACCTGAAGAAGAAGGAAATCCAGCGCTACCGCGATCTGATCGAACGTCTTGGTTTGCGTCGTTAAACCTTTTTGTTCATCACTAAATGGTCACATTCTGTCACAGCAAAAGTTCTGGCAGCGATTGACTGTACTTGAAAGAATTGCCTGAAAACAGGCGTAAAAGGGCCAGGTGGCTCTTCACATAAAGCAGGAAACTAAAGTGCAAAAACTGACAAAGTCATTTCAATTCGGCGAACATACCGTCACCATCGAAACTGGTGAAATCGCCCGCCAGGCCAGTGCGACCGTTATGGTCACCATGGCCGATACCGTAGTAATGGTTGCCGTTGTAGGAAGAAAAGAGGCCAAGCCTGGCCAGCATTTCTTTCCTTTAACAGTCAATTACCAGGAAAAATTCTATGCTGCGGGGCGTATCCCTGGCGGCTTTTTCAAACGTGAAGGACGACCCACCGAGAAAGAAACTCTCACGTGTCGTCTGATCGATCGTCCGATTCGCCCATTGTTTCCAAAGGGATACCTGAACGAAGTACAGGTAACCGCCAACCTGATTTCCTCAAATCCGGAAGTGGATGGCGATATCCCTGCGCTGATCGGTACATCGGCAGCACTTGCTCTTTCAGGTATGCCATTCAGCGGCCCGATTGGTGCATCTAAAGTAGGTTATATCAACAACGAATACGTGTTGAATCCAAGCACCTCGCAGTTGGAAGATTCTTCTTTGAGCCTGGTTGTAGCCGGTACCGAAAATGCGGTCCTGATGGTTGAGTCAGAAGCTGATCTTCTGTCTGAAGACGTCATGCTGGGTGCTGTAACCTTTGGACACGATGCCATGAAGGTCGTTGTTAAGGCCATTAACGAACTGGTTGCAGAAGCCGGTTCTGAAAAATGGGTATGGGAAGTTGAGCCGGAAGATACTGACCTTAAGGCCAAAGTTGAAGCTGCTGCTACCGATGGTCTGAAAGCTGCTTATTCAATCGCTGACAAAATGGAACGTCAGGCTGCGGTTGGTGAAGTTAAAAAATCCACCATCGAAGCACTGTGTAATGAGGAAGACGAAAATGCTCCTGCCGCCGGTGATGTAGCCGGTGCATTTGGCAAACTCGAAAAATTCCTGGTTCGTGATCACATTCTGTCCGGTAACCCACGTATTGACGGTCGTGACGTAACAACCGTTCGTCCGATCACCGTTAAACCTGGCATTTTGCCACGTACTCATGGTTCAGCCCTGTTCACCCGTGGTGAAACTCAGGCCATTGTTACCACCACACTGGGTACCACCCGTGATGCGCAGATGATCGATGCGGTCAATGGTGAATACAAAGACCCGTTCATGTTGCACTACAACTTCCCGTTGTTCTGTGTTGGTGAAACCGGTTTTTCCGGTGGTCCGAAACGTCGTGAAATCGGTCATGGCTGGTTGGCGCGTCGTGGTGTAACCGCGGTATTGCCGAGTATCGAAGATTTCCCATACGTTATCCGTGTGGTATCAGAAATCACCGAATCAAATGGTTCCAGCTCAATGGCAACTGTTTGTGGTACTTCTTTGGCGCTGATGGATGCAGGTGTACCTGTTAAGGCTCCTGTAGCCGGTATCGCAATGGGTCTGATCAAAGAGGGTGACCGTTTTGCAGTCCTGAGTGACATCCTTGGTGACGAAGATCATCTCGGTGACATGGATTTCAAAGTAGCCGGTACAGCAGAAGGTATTACTGCTTTGCAGATGGATATCAAGATCGAAGGCATCAATGAGCAGATCATGCAGATCGCCCTGTCACAGGCTAAAGAGGGACGTAACTTTATCCTCGGTGAAATGAACAAGGTCATCAGCGAGCCACGTAGTGAAATGTCCGAGTTTGCTCCACGCCTGGTAACGATCAAAATCCACCCGGACAAGATCCGTGACGTGATTGGTAAAGGTGGTGTCACCATCCGCAGCATTACCGAAGAAACCGGTGCGTCGATTGATATCACTGACGATGGCACCATCATCATTGGTTCCGTCAACAAGGAAGCCGGTGATGAGGCCCGTAAGCGTATTGAGCAGATCACTGCTGATATCGAGCCAGGCCAGATCTTCGAAGGCAAGGTCATCAAGATCATGAACTTCGGCGCCTTTGTTTCACTGACACCTGGCCGTGATGGTCTGGTGCACATCTCCCAGCTCTCTGATGAGCGTGTTGAGAATGTGACTGATGTGGTCAAAGAAGGTGAAATAGTCAAGGTCAAGGTTCTTGAAGTAGACAAGCAGGGACGTGTACGCCTGTCTATGAAAGAGGTTGGTAAAGAAGACTAATTTGTCTTTTTAGCTACAAGCTTAGTAAAAAACCCGGTTTATCCGGGTTTTTTATTGCTTGTAAAATCGCTTACAAGCCCCGCATCCCTGCTTGAGCCGGTGGATTCTTTCAGCTCACATAGCAAGCGCTTTGCGCTCACTGCGGGTTACAATACCCCTTCAAACAAGGATGCCAAAATGCACGCAATAATCCTCGCAGCCGGACGTGGAAACCGTCTGGCAGAATTCATTCCCGATGGTCAGCCTAAGTGTCTGCTGGAGTTTGGTGGGCGCAGCCTGTTGGACCGCCAGTTGGACATTTTATTCCGACTTGGGATTAAGCATGCAACGCTGGTGCTGGGCTACAAGGCAGGTTTGGTAGTTGAACATGTCGGTACATTGGCTTCACGTCCTGAAGTGGCGTTTTTTTATAACCCGGCATATAAAAAAGGCAGCGTGTTGAGCCTGCTGGCCGCGCATGAGGTGATGACTAGCGGTGAGACCGTATTGGTTCTGGATGCAGATGTACTTTTTCATCCCAGGATTATGCAAATCCTGATCGAATCAGCGCATGAAAATTGCTTTCTGATCGATCAGGATTTCGCTCCAGGTGACGAACCGGTCAAAATTGCCATGCACAAGGGTCAGATGGTTGAGCTCAGAAAAGCCCTGCCTGCGGAACTCAAATTTGATATCTTGGGAGAGTCTGTAGGGTTTTTTAAGTTTGATGGGAATATTGCGTCTAAAATTGCCCAGCTTTGCGACGGTTACAAGACGGAAGGTCTGTTGGGTGCACCGCATGAAGAAGCATTGCGGGATATCTTGTTAGCCTTGCCCAGGGCTTTTGCATGTGAAGATGTCAGCGGTTTGCCATGGATTGAAGTGGATTTCCCGGAAGATGTGGAACGAGCCATAAAAGAGATACTGCCGGAGATCAAAAAGGACATACCTGACTTTTAACCCAGGAAAAAGAGCTGTGCTAAAAACCACTCAACTGAAAGAGATGTTGAATTCCGGGCAGACTGAATTCATCCTCGAAGCTCACAATGGTTTGTCCGCACGGATTGTGGAAGAGGCGGGCTTCAAGGGCATATGGGGTTCCGGACTTGCCTTGTCGGCCCAGCATGCTGTGCGTGACAACAATGAGCTCTCCTGGACCCAGGTGGTGGAACAGCTGGAGTTTATGACTGATGTCACCGATATTCCTATTCTGTTGGATGGTGATACCGGCTATGGTGACTTCAATAATACGCGCAGACTGGTTCGTAAACTCGGGAAGATTGGTGTCGCCGGTGTTTGTATTGAAGATAAACTGTTTCCAAAAACCAATAGCTTTATCCATGGTGAGGCGCAACCGCTTGAAGACATTCAAACCTTCTGCGGAAAAATCCAGGCGGGTAAAGACTCTCAGACTGATGATGATTTCTCCATTGTAGCCAGGGTTGAGGCCTTCATTGCAGGTTGGGGTCTTAATGAGGCCCTGAAACGTGCAGAGGCCTACCATGAGGCAGGTGCGGATGCGATTTTAATCCATAGTAAGCAAAGCCAACCTGATGAAATACTAAGATTTGCCGCAGAGTGGGCCAACCGTAGTCCCCTGGTGATTGTCCCCACCAAGTATTATGCAACCCCGACAGAGGTGTTTGAGCAAGCGGGAGTCAGCCTGGTGATATGGGCCAATCACATGATACGCACCTGTATATCGGCCATGCAGGTGACCGCAGACAAAATCCATGAAACACGCTCATTGGTTGAAAGCGAAGGCCGTATTGCCACGGTTTCAGAGGTTTTCCGCCTGCAGGGTGCAGATGAACTGCTTGAGGCTGAAAAGCGCTATGCACGTGGTGGCAGTCACCCGGTTTCGGCAATTGTTCTGGCAGCATCAAGGGGTCAGGGCATGGATGAATTGACCCGGGAAAGACCCAAGGTTATGTTGCCTGTGGCCGGTGTACCGATGCTACGGAGACAGATTGATAAATTTAAAAAACAGGGCATCAATGATATAACCGTGGTTGCAGGTTATCGTCATGATGCAATTGATGTGCACGGTGCGGAAATCCTGATCAATGAAAATTGGGAATCAACCGGTGAACTGGCTTCGCTGGACTGTGCCATGGGGACCTTCAGTGAAGATACCGTGATCATCTATGGTGACCTGCTGTTCCGTTCCTATATATTGCATAACTTACTCGATTGGGATGCTGATATTTTGGTGGCCGTAGATTCATCGTCACTGTCAAACATAGCCGGGAATATTAACGACCTGGCCTGGTGTTCGGAACCGGATAATCGTGCTATGTATCAGCAGAAAGTCATGCTGGATCAAGTCCTGTCCGGGCAAGGAAACCAGAACAGGCAACCGGATGGCCGCTGGATAGGTATGTTGCGCGTAAAAGGCGAGGGAGGCGAGTACCTTCGTGCTGCAATGGCGACACTCAGGCAAAGGGAGAACTTTAACCAGCTTGGCCTGCCGGATTTACTCAACCAATTAGTTGAAGACGGCCATTCACCGCAGGTGCAATACGTCAACGGACACTGGATGGATATCAACAACCTGGACGATCTTGAGCGTGCCGGTACGTTTGAACACACAACGGGTGAGTAAACGTGATAGAAGCAAATCAATTTGTCGGGCCGGCCAAACGACTGGGTTTTGATTTCTGGGCCGGTGTGCCCTGTTCCTTCCTGACCCCGTTTATTAATTACACCATCGGTGATAAAGAGCTGACATATATCTCATCAGCCAATGAAGGTGATGCGGTTGCTGCCGCCACCGGTGCAGCGCTGGGTGGCCATCGGTCAGTGGCGATGATGCAGAATTCCGGCCTTGGCAACGCTGTCAGTCCTTTGACCTCGTTAAACCATGTATTTCGTATTCCTGTGTTGTTGATCATTACCTTGAGAGGCGAGCCAGGCAAACCGGATGAACCACAACATGAGTTGATGGGGCAGATTACACCAGACCTGCTGGATACCATGCGAATTCCATGGCGTTGGTTTCCCGATCGGGAAGAGGATGTGGAAGACGTGCTTCAGACAGTGGTCGATCACATGGATTCAACTGGTAGACCCTATGCATTGATAATGAAGAAGGACATGGTTGCGCCCAATTCGTTACCGCCAGTGCCGGATTTTCCTAAAACAGTCGGGAAGTACGAAAGTAGCTCAGACAGCATGGGGTCCGTTACTTCCAGTCGGCATGATGTTCTTCAACAGCTTGTAAACGGAACCGATGTTGAAAGTACGGTATTGATAGCCTCAACCGGTTTTAACGGGCGTGAGTTGTACGCACTGGATGATCGCCCGAATCAGTTGTACATGGTCGGCTCAATGGGTTGTGCAGCTTCCCTGGGTTTGGGTCTTTCACTGGTCAGGCCGGATAAAAAAATTATCGTCATCGATGGTGACGGGGCGACATTGATGCGTATGGGCAATATGGCGACGGTGGCTGCCTACGCGGGTGAAAATTACTATCACCTCTTGCTGGATAACCATGTCCATGAGTCCACCGGTGGTCAGGCGACGGTCAGTTCGGCCATCGACTTTGCGGCAGTTGCCGCTGCTTGTGGTTACAGGAATATTTTCACTGCGACACAAGGTCATGGGTACATAGCCGGTTTTCTACGGGCAGTAGCACCCGCTTTTATGCAAATAGAAACCAGAAAGGGGGTGCCGGATGGACTTCCCCGCCCATCAATCAAGCCAGCTGATGTAGCCAGGAGACTGATGCAACATCTGGATGTAGATACGGTATGGAAATAAAGAAAAAAGGGCCGGCTACATTTATCAAATGTATCCGCCCCCTTTTTCGAGTAAAATCAGCGCGTCTTTAACGGGAGTTACAAATGGTCAAAGAGCGAGTAACAATGATGGGTAACCGGACCGGGTTAGGCGGCTGGTATGATCGTGTTCGCTTCAATGAAATTTTGCGCCAGGTCATTGGCCTGCTACTGGTGGCTGTGTGTGCCAATTTTGCCCAGCCGGATGCTGGGACTGTGGCGATAGGACTTGCAATGGCGGTCGCGGGTCAGGTCTTTCGTATTTATGCTGCAGGTTTTATCCACAAAAACAAACAACTTGCTTCAACCGGGCCATACGCGCTGGTGCGCCATCCTTTATATCTCGGTAATTTTTTAATTTTGATTGGTTTTACAATCGCTTCTGCCAACTGGTATGTGACCATCGCCGTGATCGTGTTTTTTCTTGTCTGGTACCCGGCAGCCATTGCCTATGAAGACAGCAAACTGGAAAATATTTTTAAAGAAGAGTGGCGCGAATGGAGCAAAAACATACGTGCCATCATTCCAGGGCGCTTTCGTTGGGCTGACCTGAAGGCCAATGGTTGGGATACCTATCAATCCTTGATCCGTAATGGCGAGTTACCGATTTCACTCTATTTATTTGCTTGTGGAATCTGGTTATGGGTTGTGAGCCACGCTGCAAGCTGACGTGAGACCCATTCTTCTTAACCCAGGTCCGGTTTCATTGAGCGAAGGTGTTCGACATGCCGTCGCGCGGATGGATTTGTGCCATCGTGAACCTGAGTTTTTTAAACTGCAGGACAAGGTTATCCAGGGTTTGCTGGGTATTTATCAATGCGACCCTGCGGTGTGGACTGCGGTATTGATCGGTGGCTCGGGAACATTTGCCATGGAAGCCATGCTGGCATCCCTGGTTCCTTCTGACGCCAATGTCCTGGTACTGGAAAACGGTGTCTATGGTGAGCGATTAAGTCATATTGCCAACATACATGGTATTCCGCACCAGGCACTTTCGGTTGCCTGGGGTGAGGAAATAGACTTGAAATCAGTGGCCGATCTACTCGGGTCTGGTAAGTTTTCACATGTTGCTGCTGTCCATCACGAAACCACCACCGGTCGTTTGAATGCGGTTGATGAGATTGCTTCCTTGTGTTCGGAGTACAAAGTTCAGTTGCTACTGGACGCTGTCTCCAGTTTTGGTGCGGAGTCCATACCTTTCGAGCAAACGTCTCTGCAGGCGATTGCCGCAACCGCCAATAAATGCCTGCATGGCATTCCGGGGCTGGCGATGGTGTTATGTCGGCGTGAAGCCTTACAACTGGATATAAAACCACGCAGTCTCAGTTTGCATTTGCCAGGCTGGGCTGAACAACAGGCGAGACAATCAACCCCCTTCACCCCGCCGGTTAACGCTTTGCTTGGTCTCAAGCAGGCGCTGAAGGAATTGAAAAAGCAGGGTGGCTGGAAATCACGCAGGTCGCGTTACCTTAAACTGGCTACACATGTGGCCGATACCTGTGATGAGCTGGGTGTCAGGCCTTGGTTGTCAGCCGCGCAAAGCTCATGTGTTTTGCGCAGTTATCATCTTCCAGTCGGTTTGACTTATAAAGAACTACACGATGGCTTAAAACAGCAGGGATTTATCATCTACGCCGGGCAGGGCGATCTGGCAGCGCAGTTGTTCAGGATTTCGACCATGGGTGAGATAAGTGATTACGATCTGGCCAGGCTGGAACATGCACTCAGATTAGTGATTGCCGATTGAGATATATGAATATGAGCAAGCCTGACAGCTTACGTCAATTTCAGTCACGCCTGGTGTCGTCGGTTTTTGTTTTTCTGATGATGATGCCGGTATCTGCATTGGCTTACCTGGACCCGACCACGGGCAGTATGCTCATTTCCGCAATTGTGGGTTTATTTGCATCGCTGGTGTTGGCTATCAAGACCTATTGGTATCGAATCAAGGGGTTTTTTAAAAGTAAACCTGCCGGGTCAGACGCTGACGATGGGGTTGCTTAAGGCCTGGTCAGGCTGGCGCAGGTACCGCAAATTATCTGCGGAATGGCGCAATATCGTAATCTATTCTGAAAGTGGTCAGGACTGGCATTATTTTGAGCCACTCATTGCCGTACTCAATGATAAGTTGCAGCATCGGGTCACTTACGTAACCTCCGATCCGAATGATCCCGGTTTAAGCAGACAACACGATTTTTTCGGGACCGTCTGTATTCCGGCAGGATTTTTTCTGACCCTGAATTTCAATATGCAAAAGGCCGATGTGGTCGTGCTGACCATGATGGATCTGGACAATTTTCAACTCAAGAAATCGATCAACCCGGTTCACTATATCTACCTGTTTCACGCACTTGGCAGTACTCACATGGTGGACCACGCGAATTCCTATGACGCTTATGACAGTCTGTTTTGTACCGGTCCACACCATGTCAGGGAGTTACGCAAGCGGGAATCGATGCTTGGGCTTGCAGCGAGAAATTTGTTTGAATATGGACATCCTCGCTTGGAAAATTTGTTGACCGCGTCAAAATCATACGACCGGAAAGCTCTGACCGGCGGACTAACCGCGAGCACATCACCGGTAGTTCTGATTGCACCTACCTGGGGGGAGCAGTCAATTTTCAACACATGTGGCGATGAGCTGACTGGCTTGCTGCTGGATGCGGGTTATCATGTGATTGTTCGCCCGCACTACCAGACTCTATTGAAGACACCGGAAGTAATAGACAGCCTCAAGGCGAAATACGCTGGCCGTGATAATTTTGAATTCCAGGATCAAATGGGGGAAAGCGATACCCTGTTTCGCTCAGATATCCTGATCTGTGACTGGTCGGCGATGGCCATTGAGTACGCGCTGGGACTGGAAAAGCCCGTATTATTTGTGGATCTACCCCGTCGGGTGCGTAACCCGTACTGGCAGGAACTGGGTATAGAACCCCAGGAAGCTGCTATCCGAACACTGGTCGGTGATATTGTTTCACCACAGAACCTCCATGAAGTACCTGGCAGAATTGCCCTATTACTTGAAAAACAGGATGATTTCAGACATCGAATGGGGAATCTTCGCTCCCAAATGGTCTTCAATATTGGCAGCAGTATCGAAGCGGGCGCCAGAGAAATAGCGCGATTGGCTGATGAAAAGGCGGCCGAACGGATGGCAAGGGAGCAATTGAATGGTCGCTAATCCAAATACGGATATTCAAACCCGTCGCCAGCTTTTTCGCTGGCTGGGTTGGTTCGCTATGGCCAATGCGGTCGTTTTTGGTTTGATCGATCTGCGCTTCCTGGTCGGTGGAGCAACCGTGACCACACCACTTGCCTGGACTTACCTTGTAACCATTTATATCAGTCACCACAGCTGGCTGGCCCTGTTACCCCTGCTGATGGCAGTTACGCCTGTTATTGTAATAAGGCCTTCGTTACGCTGGTCCAAAACGGTGGCCATCCTACTCATGGCCGTGATGATTGCCGTCATCATGCTTGACAGCCTTTTGTGGTCACAAAGCCGCTTTCACATCAACATGCTGACACTCAAAATACTGGGTTCTTCGAGTTTGATATTTGCCACAGTCATGTTCGTGATTGCGATTTTGTTTGAGACACTGCTGGCTGGAAGAGTCTGGTCATGGGTTGTGTCTGCGCCTTCGCGCGGGGGACGGTTATTGGCTGTGCTGATCTCCGTCTTCCTGGTCGTGGCACAAAGCATTTACGCATGGGCCGATGCGAGTTATTACGTACCCGTCACCAGTATTGCCCAACAGTTACCGGTACAACGTGGATTTACTGCAAAAACACTGCTGGTGCGTTTTGGGCTGGTCGATATCAGCCAGAGTCGGGAGCGCCAATTAGCGAACCGTCTGGCGAATGGCTTGGACCAGTCCGGAACTGCCAACCTGAATTATCCGCTGGCGCCATTACAGTGCTCTGCAACCGAACCGCTGAACCTTGTGATCATCATGGTGGATGCCATGCGTGGTGATTTGCTCGGGCGTGGAACAACACCGAACCTGGATCAGTTTGCTGCCCAAAAAGCGACGCGTTTTTCAAATCATTTCAGCGGTGGTAACTCTTCCCGAATGGGGGCTTTCAGTCTGTTCTACGGTTTACTCCCGGGTTATTTTGGTAGTTTTGAATCCCAGCAAAAGCCATCAGTCCTGATAGACCAACTAATGGCTGCCGACTACCAGCTCGGTCTGTACAGTAGCTCTAATCTTTACCGACCTGTCACGCTTGACCGAACCGCTTTTGCAAACGTAGCCAATCTTCGTATCGAAACAAAACCGGTTGATGCACCTGCATGGCAACGCGACCGGATCATGACGGCTGAGTGGATCTCATGGCTGGATCAACAGTCCTCGAATAAACCATTTTTTGGCTTCCTTTTTTACGATGCTGTGAATGTCTCGGCCTATCCGCCCGAATACGCGGGCAAGGTGGCTGTTAACCCGGAAGATGCACTGGCCGAGGAGTTTGCAAAGTACAGAACCTCGGTAATGTTTGTTGATGGGTTGATAGGACAGGTGATGGCGGACCTGGATCAACGTGGGCTGGCAGATAAAACCGTGGTTCTTATTACCTCCGACCATGGTGAGGAGTTCAGTGAGAATGGTGACGGTGTCCGGGGTCATGGTTCCGGTTACAGTCGCCAGCAGCTTGGAGTTCCGATGTTGCTGGCGTGGCCGGGTATGGAGCCACAACAACTCACTCATCGGACATCACATTACGATATAGCACCAACTTTAATGCGGCGTTTGCTGGGCTGTAGCAACGCGTATTCCGATTATTCAATGGGGCAGGACCTGTATGATGGTCCGCAATGGGAGTGGCTGGTCGCGGGCAGTTATTACAATTATGCGGTATTGGAACCCGAACAGATTACGGTGACCTTTCCAAATGGTACGTTTGAGGTGCGCGACTGGAACTATTCCCTACTGGATAGCCCGCAGTTCAATGGCGATGTTCTGGAAGCAGTGATGCACGAAAACACCCGGTTTTATAAGCAATGAGCAGGAAACTACTAATCTGGCTGCTGCTTGCAGGCCTGGTGCACTCGGTTTCTGCCGTCGCCGAGCTTGCTGTCGATACCGAATCACTGAGGCTGAAATTCAGTGATCAGGGGGATTTGCTGCGTGTAGAGTCCTGTTTCCCAACTTGCTCTGCGGACAGGGCAAAAACGCGGTTACTGTCTTCAGAGCAGGGCATGTTGATATTCGGAAAAGATGACTCCGGCGGGTTTCAACTGGCGCGAGAGCACAAGGATAAGACCACGGTTCTTACATTCACTGACCGGTCTGGCCACAGAAAACGTCATTGGCAGATTCCGGATCAAGGCTGGATGATTTCTGTTTCAGCTTCCGGGGCAGAATCTGCAGCCCTGATGAGTGGTGTGGACTTCAGGCCGGCACCATCCAGTGGTTTCGGTTACCTGCTGGAACAATCCCGGTATCTCATTTTTGACGACTCTTCGGTCGAAACCATTGGCCTGGATGAAGCCGAGCAGGCCACCCGTACAAGTTCTGGCTGGTTGGGTTTTCGCAACCGTTTCTGGACGGCCATGGCTTTGCCGAAGACTCCAGTATCTTTTACACCGGTTGCGGGCGAAGAAGTTTTAGACGCCCGTGTGGAATTTACAAGCCCGGACCAGGATCATGGATTCGATCTGGATCTTTACCTCGGTCCTATTGAACCATCTGCGCTTTCCAAGTCTGCAGGTACACTGGAAGACCTGATGTATTCCGGTCTCTGGTTCTGGTTACGCTGGATATGCCAGGCGCTCTACTTACTTCTTAACAGCATCGCATTGCTGGTGCCTCATTGGGGGTTGGCGGTAGTGGTTTTATCTGTTCTTGTTGGCATCCTGATGCGACCGTTAAACAGAATTGCGGATCGTTTACAGGACCAGGTACATGAGATTGATGCACGTCTGGCACCGACACTGGCTTCAATCAAGAAAAATTATAAAGGTGCGAAACAGTCGGAAAAAATACTGGCGATGTATAAAGAGGAAAAGGTACATCCGTTATACAGTCTCAAGAGCCTGGCAGGTGTCTTTGTTGTCATACCGGTGTTTATCGGCGCCTTTGATATGTTGGCGGAAAATATCCATTTGTCGGGCGAATCGTTCCTGTGGATAGCCGATTTATCGCAGCCTGATGCTTTTCTGCAGCTTCCATTCCAACTACCATTTTTCGGCGGATATCTGAACCTGTTGCCATTTATTATGACCGGCTTTTCATATGTCGCCTCCAAACTGCATCACCACCCGGCCATGGATGTACAGCAGCGACGCAAGCACTCTCGAAACCTGGTGTTGATGTCATTGGGTTTCCTGGTTTTGTTTTATACTTTTCCGGCGGGCATGGTTTTATACTGGACCACCAATAACTTGATTTCAGTCATTAAAACGTTGTGGAAAAAGCGTAAGCTGTCCCAAACTTGAGAAACACTGGAATAGACCGGATATCGAAAGTGACCCGGACAAACTAACTTATTCAAGGTATAACTATGGATATTATTCACGTACCCGTTTCACCGGGTGAAGTGCTGGACAAAATCACCATTCTGGAAATCAAATCCGAGCGCATCAGTGAACCGGATAAAGTTGCCAACGTGAAACGCGAACTGGAGTTGCTGCAGGCGTCTTGGCAGAAGTCTGTTGAGGAAGATGAAACCGTGCGTGGTATCCATGCGAAGCTGAAGTCCATCAACGAAGATTTGTGGGAAATCGAAGACGATATCCGCGATAAAGAACGTGCCAGGGAGTTTGACCAGGTATTTATCGATCTGGCTCGTAGTGTCTATGTCACCAATGACTTGCGCGCAGACGCAAAGAAAGAACTGAATGTCTACCTTGGTTCAGAGATTGTCGAAGAGAAGTCTTACCAGGATTACAAATAAACTATCCTGAGTTGATCTTCGCAGGGTCATAGACCAGGTAGAAACATAAAGCCCTTTAGCTTCTCCATGACTTCCCTGGTCTCTATCAGATCCATTACTCCAGGGTATTCAATTCTCTGGCCCCAGCGTAAATCCTGCGGCTTTTTATGTCTGAATTTCTGTGCCGCTTCGGTGTATTTATCAACACAAAGACCAAGGCTGTTGTATGGCCCGGAACGTTTGCTGGGTGTTGCTGCGTAAAGACCGATGACAGGTATTCCAAGCGCTGAGGCAACGTGGGCTGGCCCGGAATCCGGTGAAATCACGATAGCGGCCTGCTTTAACAATGCAACGGACTGGGTAATCGTATCTTTACCAATCAGGTTTTGTACCTTGTTTACCATGGCAGATTCAATCTCCTGACCGGTTTTTCGCTCCAGGTCAGAGGGACCACCGGTTAGCACGACACGCATATTGAGTTCTGAAATCGCGTAATCGGCGACTTCTGCGTAGCGTTCCGGTTGCCAGTTGCGTAAAGGATGAGAAGAGCAGGGGCTTATCATCAGTATCGGTGGGCCATCACCCAGTACCTGTTTTGCCCAGGCCATATCCTGCTCGGTATCCGGGAAATTCCAAACCGGTGGTCCGGTGGGTACACCGAGTGCGCGGGCATACTCCAAGAAACCATCCACTTGGTGTTGTTCCGATACGCTTTCAACCGATTGGTTGATAAACCACTGGTGCCGGTCGCGCCAGCGTGGTTTATCCCAGCCGATCCTGAGCGGAGCCTTGATCAATCTGCTGAGTAAATTTGCACGGGCAGCGACTTGCATATGCAGGAGGGTGTCAAATTTGCGACCTTTCAGATGCTGCCTCAGTTGCCGGATTGCAGCGAACCCAGCCTTTTTATCGAAAACGATGAACTCAACACCTGGTAAACCATTTAGCAAGCGGGCTTCAAGTTTGCCTATGATCCAGGTGATTTTTGCCTGTGGCAGGTGCTTGTGTATGGCATTAATTACGGGTAAGACATGTGTCACATCGCCGATGGCTGATAGTCGTAAAATACATATGGAAAATTCAGACACCCACTAGCCCTCAAAAATTTAAAAAGATATTCGCAAAAATTGAATCCGTATATTACGCCGGTACTCATATAGCTTTTCCGAAATACTTGTGCAATATGCAGCTTAATACAAGTGGACCTGGCCCGCGGGGTCTTTGCGAAACAATTTGTCTCTTTTTTAACAGTGTTCGGCTTTGTGCTTTAGAATAAGTCACCCATGAAATCTGTAACACACAAGCAAAATTCACTGGCCATTGTTTATGACGCTGAATTGATGGATTCTGCCAAAGTGGATTATTTCAGTGTTGATTTTTGGAAATCCCAACAGGCTCTGATGGGCGAAGCAGTGGGGCGGGGCAGTGCATGGTTTATCAATGCGCCTTTCGGGTCGGTGGTGCTCAGACGCTACCTGCGTGGTGGATGGGCGGCGAAAATAAGCCGGCAGAGCTACTTCTTCACTACGGTTTCGCGTTCCAGGCCGTTCAGGGAATATCATCTCCTGGCCAGTTTGTTTGAACTGGGTTTGCCTGTACCGCGTCCAGTCGCGGCTTTATGTGAGTTTCATGGTGTCATTTCAACGGGTGCGATTCTAACAGTGAGAATTCCATCCGCACAGACCTTGGCTGATGTACTACCCGGTAGCAACGATATCTTAAAACTTGATAACAATTTCTGGAGAAGTGTTGGCAAGTGTATACGACAATTTCATGATGCGGGTGTCTGGCACGCGGATCTGAACGCGCGAAACATATTGTTGGATGCTGAGTTAAAGGTCTATTTGATTGATTTCGACCGTGCAGGTTTCACGCCTGGAAAACCGGTGCAGGGGCAGAGAAATTTGGACCGGCTGAAGAGGTCACTTGTAAAGCTGTGGCCAACAAGAACACTGTCAGAACTGGAACCGTCGTGGATTCAGCTTGAGGCTGGTTATCATGGCTGAGTATTCAAACTCTGACCTGCTCCGGTTGATACAGTCACCACGACTAAACCTGATTGCTGCAACAACACAGTTAATCGAAATGGATATAGAAGGCGGTGAGTCATTTGCACATGCCCTCGGTGTGAATGCCCCTGAATCATGGCCGCCGGATCTTTACGGACCAAGGGCAATGCAATTTGCCCTGACACAATTGGGTGATGCGGCTGAACAGGGCTGGTCATTTTGGTACCTGGCAACTAAAGATGTGCCGAATGAGTTGGTTGGAATCTGCGGATTTAAAGGTTGGCCGGATGAATCAGGTTCGGTCGAAGTCGGATACTCGATATTAGGTGGTTACCAGCGCCGGGGTTACGCATCAGAGGCTGTGCAACGACTGACAGGCTGGGCCTTTACACACCACAACGTTAATGAAGTCTGTGCAGAAACCCTGCCACATTTGACACAGTCTATCCGGGTGCTTGAAAAGAATGGATTCGTGCGAGCCGGTGCGGGGTCTGAAGCCGGGGTGATTCGCTACGCTATACAACGCAGTAGTTTGAATTAACGATGGCTCGATGATTGTTTAGTGCCAATCGATGAGGATCCTGTCGTTACGGCAATATTGTCCTCGTTTTCCATACACAGGTTTTCAAGCCGCAATTCCGATGTATCCCGCAATTGCAATTTGCGATAGCGATGTCGTAGCGTCTCTTCATCATGCACCTGGTATAACTGCGGGGCTGACCGGTATTCGTCGCAGAACGTAAGCAGGCGTGTTTTCATGCGTGAGTAAAGCAACGTGTCATAGTGATTGACGTTCAGTGCTTCATCCCAATAGTCATTAACATGATCCGCCCAGTCAAAAGGTCTTTGCATAGTCCAGCGACCACTCACCCAGGCAAGTATGGCAGGCTTGCCATTAACGATATTGTCTTCAAAAAGGCTGCGGTAGAACACGTAGCCTTCGAAATTAGCCACCAGGTCTGCGTTTGAATACGAACCCGTGGTCATCTGGCCAAACAGGGCCCTTTCGGTGTAGGCAGACTGCTCAGCCGCCTTGCTCTCATCGCCCATTCTTACCCAGCGACGATAAAACTTTCGCCCCTGTGACAGGAAGTGGCCAAGCTTGTCAGTACCGACAAGAACATTGTTGATTTTCAGTGTGGGGCCGACCCCAAATAATCCGGCAACCCTTGTAGCATACAGCGGGTGCCCCGTGTAAATGGAGTCATGGGAGGAGGTGTTGAGCTTTTCCACCTCGTCGGAACTCATCGCAAACCGTTCCAGCTTGTCTACCCAATGTTTTCCACCAATCTTGTGATAGATGCCATTGACTACCTTCATCTCGTCACGGGGACCATGCAAGCTTGTGATGGTGCTCGCGATGGCCTGTGTGACCTGGTAGTTCATGATCGAGGTGGAGTCCTCAATTGGCTGGTTTCGATTATTAAATTGATCGGTTTCATAAGCCCCGCCAATTGACGGGGCTATGATG
>RCND010000771.1_pt1 | contig 18402 bp, 12 predicted proteins | sample 2041351 | NCBI WGS metagenome assembly RCND01 (sample SAMN09708230, study PRJNA481090) | Marine sediment metagenome, whole genome shotgun sequencing project. | biome: marine sediment; feature: ocean; material: sediment; isolation source: Sewage treatment plant 12B marine sediment (STP12B) ... | reverse complement strand
CATCAATACCTCGAAAAAAAGTTCGGCCTATCGCCATCGCCAAGCACCAAACAAGAAAGACAACTCCCGCTATACAGATTGCCCGAACTGCAGTTCGGCATGGATGCAACCCTAGGGACGAAGTTCTATTTGCAGGATGTACTGAATAGCATCTTCCAGAAATACAAAGTGCGGAGCTTCCAAGAATTGGCAAAATTGGCAGAACCCTATTACATCGAAATAAAGCAGACCAAAAACGAATCTGGAAGAGTAGGGGTGGCCTATGGCCTGAACAATCAACAAGGATACCGAACAAGGTTCATCAATGGCTCGGTCGTACACCGAAGGTTGAGCGGCCCGAAACTGCAAAAGGTATTCGATATCCATTCAAAATCGAAGCTGCTTCCGATGCACTGCAAACGCCTGTTGAAACAAATAGAGACTACCTATGGGCTTTTCAAGTCCATCCGTCCACATGACCTCGCCGAAGTACTCAAGGAATATCAGGGCATCGATATAAAACTGGACAAAAAAGAAGATACTATCAAGGGATATACCATCTATGACAAATCGGGATATGTGTTCACGGAAAGGGAGCTAAGCCATAACATCAGAATGGAGAAACGTCTCGATATTTTCGGGAATGGAGATGAACGGACGGAAATTGATACAAACAGCAAACAGTTCAAACTTGAAATCCAAAAGCTGATAAAAGAGGCATTCCGAACATCCTATCTAAAATCCCCGAAACAAGACCGACTGTTATCGGAAAGTATCAGGGCCAAAAACTTGGACAATATCCTTCCATATATAAGACAATCAAAAAACCATATTTTTCTTGAACGCTACCTTCCAAAAAACCAAAAAGAATTGCTACGGAAAGCACTTGAAAAAGAGTTTCCAACGGTCAAGGAAATATTGTGCCAACTGGAAACAAAAAAAGAACAGGAAACCTTGGAAAGTAAATTCCAGCTTATCGGAAGGGTATTGGAAAATGGCATGTTCGATGTGGGGAAGGAAAATGGTAGCATTCGTATTTTGTTCCGGTCATTGGGAGTTAAGTATAATGATAACAGATTGTCCTTTACCAATTCGAACAGGCATACGGTTCCCGTTCGCTTAGGGCGAGTGCCTTTCCACAAGACTATGGAAAAATTTGTATCCACCGGTTTCGTCCGTCAGAACCATTTGATGCTTGAAATGCTGACGGCACAGAGTTCCGAGAATAGTTCTAAGCTCACGGCATTGACTATTTTTCTTCCAATGGTCTTTCCGCAACTTTATCAAAAAATGGCACCGAGTTACAAGCAACAATATGAAAGCGTCGCTTTGGGTTCATACCTCAAGCATGCCGAACGGATGCACGCTCCTTTCGAGAAATCCGCAAAGGACTATATAGCCTTTTTCAATGCAAAGGGATTCTATTTCGAAAAAGGGACAGACGGATTACAGGTCAAATCCATTTACACGGAGAAAAAAGCAAGTTTCACGTTATCGAAAAGAACAAGCCTTTATTTAAACTCCATCCCCAATTTGAGCCAAACATTAAAGGAACAACAGACCGTTATCAACGGCCTTGTTAAATACGGCAGGAACAACCTCAAGAACCTATGGGCGGGCCATCTTATGGAAAGGGGAATATACGATAAGGTCGCGTTCATGTTAACGGAGGAAAAAGTTTACCCGAACCTTCATAGTGAGATGGCGCAACAGCACATGGACAATGGGCTACGGAAAAGTATAAACGAAGCATTCAAAAGGCAATCCAGTATCCAACAGAACCGCTTGCTCAGAAAAGCAGTCTATGCGGTCAGTTCCTTCTTGGGTAACCGAGGTAAGGCACAAGAGGAGGTCTTTAACGGGTTCAAAGATGAATTTACGGATTATTCAAAATACAAGCGTAGGGGACTTTCATTATAAAATAGGATGAAAGAATCCAGATATTGGATTGGACACCCTATCGGGTGCTTTTTGTAGATAGGGAGAAAAAGAAATATAAAACTTTTGATTCTCATTTTTGTCAAAGAGATGAGATTATCAAACCAAATGGAACGATATTGAACCGTATTACATCAATTTTTGAGTGCAAATTGAGTGCAAATAAAAAAGACTTTAGAAGTTTTAATGTCTAAAGTCTTGATTTTCAAGTGATGGCACTAGGATTCGAACCTAGGACCGCCTGCTTAGAAGGCAGGTGCTCTATCCAGCTGAGCTATGCCACCATTGATTGTTTTTCACTATTTCAAACGTACGCTTAGAAGGCAGATTGGCTATCCAACTCTGTTACGCGAGCGTTTTTTAAATGTGCGTGCAAACTTACTAAAAATTCTAGATTCAAAGCGGGTAATATAGGCCAAACTTTTTGAATGTATTTCAAAACGGATTAATGACTTTTAAGCCAAAGATTCGCTACTCAAAATCGAGTAAGATCTCTAAAATCTGAATGGCGGCTTCGGCAATCTTAGTTCCCGGACCAAAAATCGCGACTGTTCCAGCGTCGAAAAGAACTTGGTAGTCTCGCTTAGGAATAACGCCGCCCACAACGACCATGATATCTTTTCTGCCATAATTTGCAAGCTCGGCGATTACTTGTGGCACCAAAGTTTTGTGACCTGCTGCCAAGGAAGATATGCCAAGAATATGAACATCGTTTTCTACTGCTTGTTTGGCAACTTCTTTAGGGGTTTGAAATAATGGACCGATATCGACATCAAAACCCAGATCAGCATACCCAGTAGCCACTACCTTCGCACCACGGTCATGGCCGTCTTGGCCCATCTTGGCAATCAAAATACGGGGTCTTCGACCATCTTGTTCCGCGAAAAGGTCTGATAGCTCGAGTGCCTTTTTAAAACTTTTATCTTGTCTGATTTCTTTAGAATACACCCCACTAATTGATTGAATATTGGCTTTATGTCTGCCAAAAGCAACTTCGAGTGCACTACTTATTTCACCTAGGGTCGCTCTCGCTCTTGCTGCTTTTATTGCTAAAGCTAATAAATTTTCGCCATCTTCGTTCGAGTGCTGGTTTGCTTGTAAATCTTTATCTATCCTTCCCGTCGCCGCCTCAGTAAGTTTTTTTAAGGTAATTTGAACGGTTTTTGAATCACGTTGTTTTTTGATAGACTCCAAGCGGCTAATCTGTTGTTTACGTACCTCATTATTGTCGACCTCTAGAATATGTAATTCTTCCTCATCATCGATTTTATAGCTGTTTACGCCCACAATAATCTCCCTGCCGCTATCGATACGTGCTTGTTTTTTGGCCGCAGCCTCTTCGATACGCATTTTCGGAATCCCCGCTTCAATGGCTTTGGTCATTCCACCCAGTTCTTCCACTTCTTGAATCCGTTCCCAGGCTATATGTGCCAAATTTTGGGTCATTTTTTCTACATAATAACTTCCTGCCCATGGATCTACGGTTTTGGTGATTTTGGTCTCTTCCCTTAGAAAAAGTTGGGTATCACGGGCAATTCGTGCCGAGAAATCGGTTGGTAAGGCGATGGCCTCGTCCAATGCGTTCGTATGTAAGCTCTGAGTGCCTCCAAAAACTGCAGCGGCGGCCTCAATGGCCGTTCTTGCTACATTGTTGAAAGGGTCTTGTTCCGTTAGGCTCCACCCACTGGTTTGGCAGTGGGTGCGTAGTGACATCGACTTTTCGTTTTTTGGGTGAAATTGTTTCACAAGTTTGGCCCAGAGCAACCTACCCGCACGTAGTTTGGCTATTTCTGTAAAATGGTTCATGCCGATACCCCAAAAAAAGGATAATCGTGGTGCGAAGCTATCGATGTCCAATCCCGCTTTTAGACCGGTTCTGATATATTCCAATCCGTCGGCCAAGGTGTATGCCAGTTCGAGTTCGGCAGTGGCTCCCGCCTCGTGCATGTGGTAACCTGAAATGCTGATACTATTGAACTTTGGCATATACTTGCTTGTGAACCGAAAGATATCGGAAACGATTTGCATTGAAGGTTTTGGTGGGTATATGTAGGTGTTACGTACCATGAACTCTTTCAGAATATCGTTCTGAATAGTGCCTGCAAGCTGTTCTATTGCAACGCCCTGTTCTTCGGCGGCTACGATGTAGAATGCCATAATGGGCAGTACAGCTCCGTTCATGGTCATGGAAACCGACATTTTATCCAAAGGAATACTGTCAAAGAGAATTTTCATGTCCTCTACAGAATCGATAGCGACACCTGCCTTGCCCACGTCACCGGTTACGCGTTCATGGTCACTATCGTAACCTCGGTGCGTCGGAAGGTCAAAGGCAATTGAAAGTCCTTTTTGGCCCGCCTTAAGATTCTTTCTATAAAATGCGTTACTTTCTTTGGCAGTGGAAAAGCCTGCATACTGGCGGATTGTCCACGGTTTTTGCACATACATAGTGGCGTAGGGGCCTCTAAGATAAGGGGGAATGCCTGCGGCGAAATTTAGGTGTTCAATGTTAGGGAGCGCGCGAGATGCAGCGCTCGAAGTGTTTTGTTTCTCATCCTTTTTTGCTAAAGTTATATGTTGAACATTTTTGCGCATCTTCAATTTTTTGGGTATTTAATCAGTAATCGATCTGGGTTATCTTTTAAAAAAGAGAACTTCCGTCATTCGTCATCTAACTTCCGTTCCACCCTTCATCTTTCAGTCTTTTGCGTTCGATATTCTCTGACAAACGACTTTCAATAATAGGTACAACAAGCGTTTTTCTGATATTTTTCTTAACGAACGGATAAATCTCTAGGTCGTCCTTCATCCAATCTTCAGAATTTTCATAGGCGTTGGTACCAACTAATATTTCTTTGGCGGTATCAAAGTTCTGTTGCTCCTTTTGGGCACTTTCCCTTATTTTTTTCTGAATGGTATGGCTTTTCAGTTGTTGTACAAAACCACCTTGGCTCTCGATGTTTTTGAAAAGCTGTAGTGCTTTTTTTGCAATTTCTTCGGTAAGGGCTTCAATGTAGTACGAGCCTTCTGCAGGATTTTCGACCCTATCAAAGTAACTTTCGTTCTTGAGTAGTACTAGTTGATTTCTGGCTATGCGCTCTCCGAATTCGTTGTCTTTATGGTAGATTGAATCGTAGGGTAAATTGCATACCGTATCGGCCCCGCCCAAGATGGCGGTCATACATTCACTCGTGGTACGCAACATATTAATGTTGTAAGCATACAACGTTTTGTTTCTTTTTGAAGGTGTAGCAATAATATGACAATCTGAAGACATATCGTATTCAGAGGCCAGTACCGTCCATAGCTTTCGCAGCGCTCGTATTTTTGCGATCTCAAAAAAATAATTACCTCCCACGGATAACTTGAAAACAGGACATTGAACAACGCTAGGGCCAAAAAGGTTTAAATATTCGTTGACATGTGCCATAGCATACGCCAATTGTTGAACACTATTAGCGCCAGCATTTTGGTAGAGTGCTACATCTACACTCAGTACATTTCTATTCTCTTGATCTTTTGCCGAATTCAAGATTTCGTTAAGAGTATCTTGATCTTGACTCTTTTTATAAAACCAATTTCCAGTTCTTGCCAAATGACCGATAGTATCTATATGTAGATAGGTAGTCGCCTTGTAGCCCTCTAAATATTTCAATAGTTTTTTGATATATGCCGTATTCAAAAACTGAAAATGAAAATGAAGATTCACCACGTTTAAATCGATGTTGGCAAGCAGTTCTTCGATATTAATATGTTCAGACGAAATCGTAAAAATCAGACTTTCAGCTCCCCTTCGTAAAGCGTTTATAGCCTTATTGTTGCTTTTTGTGGCATGGGCGACAAAAATTTCTTGGGCAATCTTCCAAGGATTCGGTCGATGTGGAATGTTTTGGTCACTAGAAAGCAGGTCATCAAGATGATAGAAAGGTTTGACTTTGATTCCTTCGGGCGATTCCCAGACTAAAGTATTATTATAGTCCCCTCCCTTAAGGTCATATTGTATTTTTTGTTTCCAAGCCTTGGCAGAAATTTCTTGGAATTCATCGAATAGTTTTTTTTTCATCAGGATATTTGAAAAATAGCTTTATTGAAAAGTACAATTTTGGCCTCTAACCAAAAAGTTTAAACGCATTCAATTTGTATTCTTACAGATTTGAAAAAAGAGGCTTAGTTCACGCCATTATTTTGAGCAGTGAATTTCTATTGTTATTTAAGTCGGGTAAAGAGGAGCGATTTGACCTATGGGGTATGGGGTAATGTCAATTTTTTCTTCAGGAAATTTCACCATGTAGAAGCATACTTCATCAATTACTTTGTTGTTTCAATTCTTCCACTAATTTTTTAATATGTTGATTTCGTAATAAGCCACCATATCCCATTTCGACTGAAGGTAAATGAGGTCCAGAATTGGCTTCAATTATTACTGGGCCATTTGGAGTAATAGCAACGTCCCAGCCTATAAATTTATCTGGTATAACCTTAAGGCCCTTAAAGACTTCTTCACAAGCCTCTTTAAAATACGGCACTTTAAATCCTTCAAGCTTAAAGCCGCTGTCTGGATGTTTATTAACTTCTCCCCCGCCGTATTCAAGCAAATAATACCCGGTCTTTTTTAATGTGCCTTCATCCATATTTACGCCAACAAAAAAACCTCCCGAACTAGAATTATCAACAACACTGTTGCCGACACCAAATCTCATAAACGCACAAATTATTTCAGGATGGTTTTCAGAAGTAATCAAAGAAATTATTCTTAATGTGCTTACTGATTTATTGTGAATTTTATTAATCTCTCTGTGCTGCGTTATAGTTTCAGTATGAACATAATTCCCATTTGTGAGCGAATCAAATATGTCATCTAATTCATTTTTCAAACCTGTTCTGGTTAATTTAAAACAGCCCTTACCTCCATAGCCCGATGGTGTTCTAAAAAAAAGACCATCTACGTTAGCTAAAGTAAAAACATGCTCAAAAAAGCTAATAAGCTCACTTTTAGTGCAAATTTGCTTAATTGTATTGTTGTAATAGAAGGTATTCCCCAAGTTATAGCTGAGTAGTTTTGGGGTATTTAGGGGAGATTTTTCGCTTAGCAGCGAAAAAAACAATTTGTTGTCTAATATTGATTTGTATGCAGGGTTATGCAGCAGGGTACTAGTTCCAATTGCGTTAACTTCTCCAGTGCTTAAATAATCTAAATAATTTTTGATATCTTTTCTATATAAGTATTTAAAATAATAGAAAGGGATTTCCTTTTTGGTTTTAATAAGTACGAATACCTCTTTAATTATTTTAAAAAAACTCTTTTTATTTGGGTCTTTAATAAAAATCTTAATTCTTCCAATATTATCAAAATTACGCATGCATTTAATTGTTTGGTAGCATCGATGAAAAAGCAGTTAGTCGAGTATCTTTAAGATTCACCAAAATCATTAATATATGAACACTCAAAAAACTGTTTTACCAAAGCTATTCATTGGCATCGACATTCACAAACGAAGCTCGAAGGTAAATTGCTAAACGGATTTGAGCTGCGGCAAGTCTTTCTCGATGACTCCGGAACCTCGAGGGCTCCTCGATTATGTTCTGCGATGATTAGATTACGGCGTATCGACAGCTTGCGAGGCCGGTTCTTGTGGCTATTCGGGTCATCGCTCATTCGAGCCTTAGGGTTGGGGGTCTATTGTACTGTACCCTGCGGAAATATACCACAAGGGGAAGGAGCGCCATACAGAGATGGACAGGATAGATGCCCATCGCATCAGCAGAGAGCTCAAGGACGGTAGATTGGTTGGTATTCATGTTCCGATGTTTACCGCGAGTAACTCAGCAGTCTGTTCCGCCGCCGTAACGATTTGGTGAAGGGTTTTAAAGGGTTCAAAAGCTATATCAAGATGCAGTTTTGTATTTCGGGCTTAAGGAGCCGTCCGAGTTCTACAACAATCATTGGAGTCACAAGTATAGCAAGTGGCCGGGTCTATATAGCGATATTGGTGCTGGTAGCGTTGCGCCTTTGGCGCAAAGATGATTTATAGGATGCGGAGCAAGTTATATAAAAGAAAAAAGGTGGCTTAAGTAAAAGAAGATATTAATTGACTTTAGAGATCTGGATTAGGGCTTTTCATAGGATATTGCTGGGAATGGTATTTACCATTAGATTGAATTCTCTTATTTGGTAATTATTTTTTTGACTTAGGATCTAATGGAATTCTTTTTATTAACCTTTAGAACAGATTCTTCAAAATCATCAAATTGAAAATCAGAGATATTCATTTCGTGCAAGTGTTTCTTTGGATTTTTTCTCAGTTTTATGTCACAGATAATTTGCTTGTGAGTAGCAAGAATACCGTCAATTTCACGAAAATCGGTAAATTCTACTCCATTGTCCAATTTCTTATATCCCGGAGGTTTAAGAAATGATTCTCGAATAGTATATTGGCAAAAATCTATTAAACCGGTTTTTTTATTAGTCCAGGCAATATACTGGTCATGCGCCATATGCGGCTCAGGTTTATACCCTATGCAAAAAACCAAGTCGTGTTTTTGACCCCTAAGCTTATTTTCCCCAGCATAGCTTGTAATGGGGGCGTTTTTTAACCTGTCTGTTTTTTCGGTGAAATATTGATAAACCGCTATTCCAAATACTTTTCTTTGATTCGTTTTTGTGTCTTTATCGGAAAAAATGAGCTTTATGCTTTAGAAATGAGGTGTTCAAGAAAGACTATCAGGTAAAATATAGCTAAAACATCCTTTGAAGAACCTCCTTGCTTTTGGGAGTGCCGGTTGTATCAGCTTCGAAAAATTTAAGGGTTTCGACCCTTAAATGTGCCCTATATTGTCAAGAACAAAATGGTGCAAATAATTGCTTTTTGTATCTCCCATTCTTTTTTGGGTCTCCAAAAGATTTCATTACATTTAGAAGGCTAAAAAATATATACTACTAATCGTATCATAATTCATTGTAATGAATCGTAGAGAAATCATGAAACACCTCGGCATCTTGCCGGTGGCTGGCAGTCTTCTTGCCAGTGAATCTTTGTATGGTCGTACTTTTGAGGGCCTTTCACCAATTACCCCGGGCCCATTTGCGGGCGAAGGAACTATTTACGATGCTATTGGGGTTGACACCATCATTAACTGTCGGGGTACGTTTACCATTCTTGGTGGGTCTACGGAGCGACCGGAAGTATTGAAAGCTATTGAAGCCTCCTCGGGGTATTTTGTTCAATATGATGAGCTAGCCTTTGGAATAGGGCGGCGTCTTGCGGAATTGACCCAAGCTGAATGGGGTATGGTATCTGCAGGTTGTGCTGCGGGCTTAAAGCATGTGACTGCTGCTTGTGTATCAGGTGGGAATCCTGAAAAACTACTGAGGATACCGAATTTAACCGGTCTCAAAAAAACAGAGGTCATCTCACCCCGCTATTCCCGAAATGTCTACGATCACAGCATTCGCAATATAGGGGTCAATATGATTACCATTGATTCTCCTGAAGAACTTGAACGGGCCATAAATTCGCGTACCGCAATGATTTATGTCAACTCTGGGCGGGGTTCAGAAACCGGTCAGCCACTTTCTCTAGAGGTGATTCACCGGATAGCCAAACCAAAAAACATACCCATATTAGTAGATGCCGCAGCGGAGAATTTAACTATTCCCTGTGTGCACCTCGAGCGCGGCGCTACGGTTGTAGCATACAGTGGTGGCAAAGCAATTTGTGGCCCACAATGTGCCGGCCTATTGATAGGGGATAAAGACCTTCTCCTATCGGCTTGGCAGGCAAGTTCGCCACATCACGGCCCCGGCAGGGATAATAAGGTGGGCAAGGAAGAAATGTTGGGCATGCTGGCTGCAGTAGAAGCTTGGACGAATCGAGACCATGAAGAGGAATGGGCCACTTGGCTCTCCTGGCTGGAAGAAATCTCACTTCAGATGTTGAAAATCAAGGGGATTACAACCGAAGTTCAGCAGCCCAATGGACGATCAAATCTAGCACCGGTATTGCATATAAAATGGGACCCCGAAAAGTTATATATTACTGGCGAGGAAGTTGCGGAAGAAGTGGCACGGAACAAACCTAGGATAGCTATCGGAGTCCGGAGCAATGATGGGGAGACGTCGATCAATATCACCCCAAATCAAATGCGCCCAGGTAACGCTAAAGTCGTGGCGGATCGCCTCTTTGGTATTCTTTCTAAAAAACACCCTCCTAGCTCCGACAAAATGATGGCTGCCAAGGCCGATGTTAGCGGTCATTGGGAGGTAGAAATGGAGTTTTTCACAAGCAAGAGTGCCCATATGATGTTTCTCGAACAGGACGGGAATTGGATTAACGGTACGCATAAGAGTGATTTTTCTACCCAAGAAATTGCGGGCATAATCGAAGGCGATGAGCTAAAACTTCGTAGTAATTATCGGATTCCTGGAGATTCGATAAACTATTGGTTTTCGGCCAAGGTTTCAGGTGATACGCTTATAGGTACAGTATTTCTTGGGGAATATCTTACCGCCAAATTCAATGCAAGGCGTGCAACCTATAAAGAAGAACATAAACGCGTCGTTATCCCCGGTGGACCACCATTGGCCACATAAAAGTCATAAATTCAGAACTAACCATTTTCAGAATGCCTAATCTAAAAGTACCGTTACAAAAGCGATTTATCATCCTAATCCTGTTTCTAATTCCCTTACTTGGTCTACAGGCCCAAAAGTTGGACATTCTGCTTAAAGGTGGACACGTCATAGATCCCAAAAATAGTATCGACCGGCCTATGGATGTAGGAATACGGGATGGCAAAATAGCCGAAGTGGCAACAACTATTGCTGAAGAAAGGGCAGAGAAGCTTATTGATATTTCTGGATTATACGTTACGCCTGGTCTTCTCGATATGCATGTGCATGTTTTTATGGGCAATGAGCCTGATGCCTATATCGCTGACGGCGCTACCAGCGTAATGCCGGATGGATTTACTTTTAGAGCTGGGGTGACCACCGTGGTCGATGCCGGCTCTTCGGGATGGAGAAATTTTCCTCTTTTCAAAGCGCAGACCATAGACAAATCTAAAACAAGGGTGTTGGCGTTACTGAATATTGTTGGCACAGGAATGCGGAGCAGGTTTGAGGAACAGAATCTATCGGATATGAATCCAGTGATGACTGCCCATAGCATAAATAAATTATATCCTGATATTCTGGTGGGCATAAAAGCGGCCCATTATTGGGGAGATTTTAGGCAGGTAGACCTTGCAGTAGAGGCCGGAAAAATGGCCGATGTTCCTGTTATGGTAGATTTTGGAGAACATGACCCCCCGAATTCTATCGAATCCCTTTTTATGGAGCATCTACGCCCTGGCGACATTTTCACACATACCTATTCCAATGGGCCTGATCAGCGGGAAACCATCGTTGATGAAGAAGGCAAGTTAAAGCCTTTTATACTTCAGGCTCAGCAGCGCGGTATTATCTTTGACCTGGGTCACGGAGGCGGTGCCTTTACCTGGCGACAGGCCGTACCCGCTCATGAGCAAGGGTTTAAGGCAGATATAGTTAGCTCAGATTTGCACACCCAGAGCATGAACACCGGGATGAAGGATATGAGTAATGTTTTGTCTAAATTTATGGCCCTCGGGGTCTCCTTACCGGATGCTATTTCCAGAGCGACTTGGGCACCTGCACAGGTAATCGGCAGGGCAGATTTAGGGCACTTAAGTATTGGAGCGGAAGCTGATGTGGCTGTTTTTAGGTTGCGGGAAGGTAATTTCGGTTTTCTTGACGTTCGCAGAACAAAGCTTCGTGGAAGCAAAAAATTGGAAACAGAGCTTACCATTAAGGGCGGAGAGGTCGTCTGGGATCTTAATGGGTTGGCATCACAGGATTTCAAAAAGTAGTCGTTCTCTTTTCTGAGTTATTCTACTTGTTAAAAAAACACTCTAAGTATGTTTTTAAACGCAGCACTTAAAAATACGGTTAGTATTTTGCTTTTTTTCATGTGGGTTGCAGTGCAGTCTCAGGAAATTGATATTTTGATAAAGAACGGGCACGTTTTCGATCCAAAAAACAAAATTGATACTGTACTGGACGTTGCCATTGCAAATGGAAAAATACTCGAGGTGGCACCCAATATTGTTGCCGCCCGCGCGAAAAAAGTGGTTGATGCCACCGGTCTTTACGTCTGCCCTGGCCTGATTGATATTCATACCCACGTTTTTGTAGGCTCCCAGAGCAATAAATTTGTCGATGGAAACAATAGCGTGTCTCCTGATGATTTTAGCTTTAAGGCCGGGATTACTACTATGGTCGATGCAGGAACCTCAGGTTGGCGAAATTTTCCCTTATTTAAGACCCAGACAATCGAAGGTTCGAAGACAAGGGTTTTGGCCTTTTTGAATATAGCGGCACCTGGCATGACGGGAGACGCTGCCCAGTATGATCTTACTGAAATGGACGCTGAAAAGACAGCAGAGGTCATTCAGAAGTATCCTGATTTCATTGTTGGGGTTAAAATTGGGCATTTTGAGGGATCAACATGGGCTCCTTTCGATCGCGCACTTGAAGCCGCATCTAAAACGGGAAGGCCTCTTTTTGTAGAGTGCCACTTGCCTGAATATCCCCTGAAGGATCAATTAGCAAGGATGCGCCCCGGCGATATTATCACCCATTCTTTTGAGAATATCTCGGAACGGCAACCGGTAGTAGACAAAGAAGGAAAGATTTTACCGTTAGTACTTGAGGCAAAAGAAAAAGGTATTCTGTTTGACGTAGGGCACGGAGGTGCCGGTTTCTGGTTCGACCAAGCAATTCCTGCTATGCAACAAGGTTTTTGGCCAAATACTTTTGGTACCGACCTCCATAGATTTAGTATGAATGCGGGCATGAAAGACATGTTAAATGTGATGTCTAAGTATCTGAATATGGGGATGCCTTTAAAGGAGGTTTTGCTTCGGGGAAGCTGGAATCCGGCCCAGGCCATTAGGCGTGAAGATTTAGGGCATTTAAGTGTTGGGGGAGAAGCGGATGTGGCCATATTGGGAATAAAAACCGGTAATTTTGGCTTTGTCGATGCAAGAAATAACCGAATTACCGGAGATCGAAAACTGGAGGCTGAACTTACTATCAGGGCCGGGAAGGTGGTATGGGATTTGAACGGACTGTCAGCAAAAGACTTTAAACAGTAACGAAGTATATACAAAATCAAACGTTTGACTCAACCAATGCATTACAATCGAGGAGTGCTTTATGAAAGTTAGCCTAGAAAATTTAGAAACTTATTTTTTGAAAGGAACGGGAATGCTATTGCTCGCTTTGAGCCTATGCAATTGCGACGCTAACATACAGCTCCCATTGAGTGATCCTGATAACGGCGGACTTTTCCTTCCCGACAACTTTGAAGCTCTAGTGGTAATCGATAGTATTGGGCGTACAAGGCATATTGCCGTAAATGATAACGGCGATATTTATGCACAATTATTTAATTCTTCTGACGGAAAAGGGACCATCGCCCTTCGCGACCTTGACCAAGATGGCAAAGCGGACAGTATTGTGCACTTTGGTAATTATAGTGATAAGGGCAGGTCCGCTACAGGGGTAACTATACACAAAGGCCATCTCTATATCAGCACGAATAAAGTGATTTATAGAAATAAACTAATAGCCGGAGAATTGGTCCCTACAGGCGAACCGGAGGTGGTATTTACGGATATGGAGGAAAATGTTGACAGGAACTGGCATACCACAAAACCTCTGGCATTTGATAATAAGGGAAACATGTATATTCCTTTCGGCGCCCCTTCCGATGCCTGCCAAGATATCGAGAAATATGGTCCGGTGGGGATTCCCGGAGGCAAGGGCCTTGATCCTTGTCCCGAACTTAATACCCAAGCAGGAATTTGGCGGTTTGATGCTAACAAAATTGGACTAACACAGGAAGATGGCCATAAATTTGCTACGGGTATTAGAAGCGTAGTGGGAATGGAATGGAACCCGAATGACCAAAGTTTGTATGCTGTCGGAAACGGCATAGACAATTTTCACACCATGTTTCCTGACCGATATACTTCTTGGCAGGCCGCTGTTCTGCCCTCTGAGACCCTTATGAAAGTGACGGAGGGATCAAACTATGGATGGCCCTATGCGTATTATGATCATATGCAAAGAAAAAATGTGCTGCAACCGGGGTATGGTGGTGATGGAAAAGTAATTGGTAGAGCCAGTGAATTCGATGATCCCGTAGTAGGTTTTCCAGGACATTGGGCTCCTATGGATGTAATGATTTACCACGGAAATCAATTTCCTGAACGGTACAATAATGGTGTCTTCGTCGCATTTCACGGCTCAACGGACCGTCCTCCATACCCACAAGCTGGGTTTATAGTATGTTTTGTTCCGTTTGATGACGATGGGAATGCAACTGGAGAATGGGAAGTTTTTGCTGATGGATTTACTGGAGTAGAAAGGGTAACGGACACCAGTGATGCCCTTTACCGGCCTATGGGTTTATCTACTGGTGCTGATGGCTCGCTATATATAAGCGAATCCAACCAAGGAAAAATCTGGAGGATAATGTATAAAGGGGACAAAGACGAATTTGGGCCAGCAAAGTTGGCATCGATGGAAAAAAGAAAATCGAGGGACTATATAAGAGATCCCATCGAAGGAAAGGACATTAGAGAAAAAGGTGATACCCGTAGCGGGCGAATTTTATACAACACCTACTGTGCAGCCTGTCATCAAAGGAACGGCGAGGGCGACAATAATCGATTCCCCCCTCTTAATGGGTCCGATTGGGTAAGCGGGGATGAAGACCGATTGATTAATGTTGTGCTCAATGGGTTGCAAGAGGAAATTGAAGTAAATGGGAGGTCTTATAATGGCTTGATGCCCCAGAACCGTCATTTAGATGATTTTGCCATTTCCTCAATTTTGACCTATATCAGGAAAAGATTCGGTAATGAGGCAGCACCGGTTACCGCCGTTAAAGTCGCTGAGATTCGAAAGGCTACGGCAGTTGAATAGTACGTTTACATGCACATTATGAATATAAAACTATATACAAATGAAATCAACCTTATCGTTTACAATACTTTTGTGTTTGTTTTTCTCAACCCAAACAACTCGGGCGCAGGTCGCTACCAGTAAAATGTATAACCTCCTAGTTGGTACATACACGGCTCCGGGTAAAAGTAATGGTATCTATGTGTATTCATTCAACACTGAAACGGGCGAATTCGGTTTCAAGACCGAAGTTTCAGATATTAAAAATCCCTCTTTCCTTACCCTTTCCAAAAATCAAAAGTATGTCTATGCCGTTAGTGAGCTGGGTGATGGCCAAGGCAGCGTAAGTGCATTTTCTTTTGATTCGCCTACCGGAAAACTCAAATTTCTAAATAGTGAAAGTTCTGGAGTCAATGGCCCCTGTTATGTATCCGTAGATAACAACAATAAATATGTTTTTATCGGCAATTACGGGGGTGGTAGTGTCTCTGCCATACCAATCAACCCCGATGGTTCTTTAGGTTCAAATAGTCAGTCCATTCAACATGAGGGTAGCAGTATAAACCCCGGTAATCAAGATAAGCCACACGTTCATGCCGCAGTATTATCTCCTGATAACCGCTACCTGTTTGTCCCTGATTTGGGAACAGATAAAGTGAACGTATATGTGGTCAATAGTGCAAATTCTGCACCGCTTAGCCCATCGGAAGAAGCGTTCGTCAAGGTCAAAGCGGGAAGTGGGCCACGGCATTTCATATTTCACCCCAGTGGCGCATTTGCCTACCTTGTTCAAGAAATGATGGGCATTGTAACGGTATTTGATTATAAAGATGGAAAGTTGAAGGCCAAACAATCGGTTACCATGCCGCCCTCTGATTTTACAGGCAGGATAGATGCTGCCGATATTCACGTTTCCCCAGATGGCAAGTTTCTTTACGCATCGTTGCGTGGTGATATTAACGAGTTGTTTATCTACGCCATCGATAGTGTCGGAAAATTGAGATACTCAGGTCGGCAGTCTACTCTTGGCCAAGCCCCGCGGAACTTTGCCATAGACCCCACCGGAAATTTTCTTCTCGTAGGCAATCAAAACAGTGATGAAATTGTTATTTTCAAACGCGATATAAAGACAGGATTACTTACCCCGACAGCTGAAAAGATTTCGATTGAATCCCCTGTATGTTTGAAATTTGCTATTATAAACTAAAATGCTACAACTCGCATCGTTTTGTGCCATAAATAGTTGCCGATTGCAAATTACAAAACTGTCCGGTCACACTGAACTTAATGCAGACTACAACCATTGAATTTACTACCATACGGCCATTATTTAGGAGCGCGTGTTGTGCTTAGTTACTTTTATTTTTGTTGAGTTCGTGTATTAACTATAACACTCTGCCTTCCAATACGGCCTTAGAATCCATATTACGACCGATAAGTGAGCCGACTACCATTCCACCAATTAAACCTAGAGAAATACCTAAAGAACGTTCTAAATTAGATAAAAACACAACTCCAAATAGCAAACCGAATGACAATCCTAAACCGCCATATAAATTGGTATAATACCCTTTAGAAGTTAAGGAAAAGGTATCCTTTAAATATTTTTCGAATTTACTAAGTGCTTTCTTAAAGTATTTTTTTCTGTTCTCAGGGTTTGATTTTAAATTTAAACGATCAAGTTCCGTTTCTATGGATTCAATTTCTTCTTTTGAGAACGCTCTATTTTTTAATTCGCTCAGAATATGAAAGAATTTTTCATAAACCTTGATTTCATGCTTTTTTGTTGTTTCAGTTTTTAAACTTGCAAAAAAGTTGTAAGCTTCTTGTACTGTCATAATAGTGTTTTCTTGGTTAGTGGCTGAAGACTAGATTTATTACACTCTAGTCTTATTTTTTATTGATAAAAGTCAAAAAAGCTCTTAAACACCGTACTTTAGAAAGTGTTTATTTTTTCAATTCTTCTATATCGGCCATTAGTTCTTCTAGTTTTTTTAATACCCTGCCATAAATTAGGTTTAAATCCCATAGGTAAATTCTACCTCCAAAAAACGCCAATAAACCTACAATTAAAAGAATGACAATAATGACTATGAGAGGTATTCCATATATCAAGTAAATATCTGGAAAACCATAAAGTACTTCGCCGACCAGTCTTTCACCTAAGGGTATACCCTCTGCATCGTTAAACCAAAAGCCTATAACAATTGACATGAAAAATATGGGATACAAAAATCTTGACATTCTCTTATTGATAGCTACTTGCTTTTGTACCCATTGGTTGAATGCATTTAGGTATTCATAGCTACTTAAACCCTTATCTATGCTCTCTAAATCATTCAACAACCTCTTATTAATAAAAACAAGCACAGTAAGGGTTAAGAAAAAGATAGCCCCCATTAAGGGTACCTCATTATAAAACGATACAATTAAAACGATAAATGAGAACGCAACAGCCGCAATCAAATTTATTTTAAATATTCTTTTAAATTTATCAATGATGTGAATTGATTTTTGCGTGTATAGGTTATTTATTTTAGGCGCTACTAATTCATCACTTTTATTAAAACCTTCCTTCCATATATCTTCAATTGATTTTTCCATCTAATATTTTTTTTAATCTCGTTTTAATTCTTTTAACACGTACGCCAATATTATTTGGATTGGTTCCTATAATATTAGCAATTTCCTGATATGATTTTTCTTCTAAATAAAGCGTAATAATGGCTCTATCAATTTCTGATAGGTGTCTAATAGCATCATATAGAAGATTTAGAGATTCGTCTGAAAACGCATAATTCTCTTCAGTTTCTTCAGCGGTCAAAGAATCGGAGATAAAATGCTGTCTATTATTTTTCTTTTTCTTAAGTAAGGTCAAACAAACGTTTAATGAAATTCGGTAAACCCAGGTGCTCCATTCCGATTCTTCACGAAAGTTTTCTTTACTCCTCCAAATTTGCAAACATACTTCCTGAAAATAATCTTCAAAATCCTCTTGTGAATTGGTATATGCCCTGCACAATTTGATAATTATTCCTGAAAAAGGGAGAATAGATATTTTATAAAAATCGTTACTCAATATTGCTTTTATTAGTTAGTGGTGTAAATTTAAAATTATTACACCTATTAAAAGATTTGTGAAAAAAATCAGCTTCGTAGGTATATTATGCACAACGTTTAATACAAGAGTACTAGCAGATTAAAGGTTACTTCAATTAGCAAAACTTAAATTCAAACAGCGGTTCGAGATTACTCGCAAACCGCTAGTACATATGCCTTATGACTGTTGCACAAGTTAACAAAAAAAACGGGTGGTGATTATTGCCAATAGGGGGATGGATCGTAACTTTAGCTATGCAGGAAAAAAGGCAGTATCAGGAAAAGCACTTCAACAATTTCCGTTTGAGCGACCATGTACCCAAGGAAAATTTTTAACGTAGTTTAAAAGAGGTCCTTGACTTAATTTTCTTTCTTGGTTACGATCTTGGCGATGACTT
>RCND010000782.1_pt1 | contig 18422 bp, 15 predicted proteins | sample 2041351 | NCBI WGS metagenome assembly RCND01 (sample SAMN09708230, study PRJNA481090) | Marine sediment metagenome, whole genome shotgun sequencing project. | biome: marine sediment; feature: ocean; material: sediment; isolation source: Sewage treatment plant 12B marine sediment (STP12B) ... | reverse complement strand
GAGGTCATTGGCGATTTTGTTCAATTGAAGAAATCAGGAGCCAATTTTAAGGGTTTAAGTCCGTTTTCCGATGAGCGAACCCCAAGTTTCATGGTGTCTCCTGTAAAGCAGATTTGGAAGGATTTTAGTAGTGGAAAAGGGGGCAATGTGGTCGCCTTTCTCATGGAACATGAGCATTTCACCTATCCTGAGGCCATAAAATATTTGGCAAAGAAATACAATATCGAGGTTGAGGAAACTGAGCGTACTGATGAGCAAAAGCAAGAAGCTGACGAACGTGAAAGTATGTATTTGGTTTCAGAATTTGCGCAAAATCATTTTTCCCAAATGTTGTGGGAATCTGAATTGGGCAAGGCCATAGGGTTGACCTATTTCAAGGAGCGAGGATTTACAGATGAAACTATCAAAAAGTTCAATTTGGGCTATTGTTTAGATCAATGGGATGGTTTTACCACCGCTGCATTAGATAAAGGGTATAAACTTAATTATCTTGAAAAAACGGGGCTCACCATAGTAAAAGAAGATGTCAATAATCCAAACAACCCCAAAAAGTTCGATAGGTTCAAAGGCAGGGTAATGTTTCCAATCCATTCAATGAGTGGACGCGTTTTGGGTTTCGGTGGCCGTATTTTGACCAATGATAAAAAGGCTGCAAAATATTTAAACTCCCCTGAAAGCGATATTTATCATAAGAGCAAGGTGCTTTATGGTATTTATTTTGCGAAACAGGCCATTGCCAAAGAGGATAATTGCTATTTGGTAGAAGGGTATACCGATGTTATCCAGATGTATCAGAGGGGTATCCACAATGTGGTCGCCTCTAGTGGTACGGCATTGACACCAGAACAAATTCGTCTTATCAATAGGTTGACTAAAAACATCACAGTGTTATTTGATGGTGATGCTGCCGGTCTCCGCGCCTCTCTTCGAGGTATCGATTTAATTCTGGAGCAGGGAATGAACGTTAAGGTTTGTACTTTTCCAGAAGGGGAAGACCCTGATAGCTTTGCCAAGAACAATGAGCTTGACGAAATTACTCAATATTTACAGCAAAATTCAAAAGATTTTATACAATTCAAAGCTTCGTTGTTGGTTGAGGAAGCTGCTAACGACCCTATAAAAAGGGCAGATACGGTTCGGGATATAGTCCATAGTATTTCAAAGATTCCAGATCGAATAAAAAAGGAAATCTATATTCAGGAATGTGCCCAGATCATGAATATTTCTGAGGCTGTTTTATTCAATACCTTGGCACAAATTGGAAAAAAGGATATTGCTGATGCATCAAGACAAGTAAAACAGGAACAAAAGGCATTTGATGTTGTAAAAAATGAACCCTTACCTGAAAAGGTCGATGTGCAATACGAATTGGAGCGAAAGATTATTGAACTGTTGTTGCTTTATGGCAACGAACTGGAGCAGTTTGAAGACTTGGTTTTGAAAGAGAATGAAGATGGTGATTTGATTTTGGAACCAGAATCTTTGGAATCCAAGGTATATGAAAAGATTTATTTGGATCTTCAAGATGATGAAATTGAACTTACGAACCCATATTTCAAAAATATTTATTACAAATTGATTGAAGAATTAAATCATAAGGAAGATTTCACAATCAACACTTTCATTGCTGATTTGGACCAGGAAATGGTAGCTGAGATATCTTCAATCTTAATGGAAGAAGAAAAGTACATGCTCCATAATTGGGAAAGCAAGGATATTTATCCAAAGGATAAAAAAATCGGAGTGTCGCAATTGGTTAGTGAAACTATATTGACCCTAAGATGTTACCTGATTAAAAGAAGAATGGAGACCTTGCAAAATAGTACTGAGGAAAGTACTGAGGATAATAGCGAAACCCTTGAAGAGATTATGAATTATCTGCAATTGAACCAACTCTTGAATAAAAAATTGAATAGGGTACTCTCATAAATTCAATTTTCTGGTTAGGGCATTTTGATTAAGATAGCAGAAAACAAAAAACCCTGACCATTTGGCCAGGGTTTTTTTAAACACTTAAACTTTTTGGTTTAATACAATTCTAAAGCTTTGGCTTGTTGTAATAAATCTACCATGTTGTCAACGTTTAACTTTTTCATTAAACGCGCCTTATAGGTGCTAACCGTTTTCTCATTTAGGTTAAGGCCTATGGCAACATCTTTGTTACGTTTTCCGCTGGCCAATAATTTTAGGACCTCAACTTCTCTGGTAGATAATTTTCTAAAAAATCTGCGAGGTTTTTGGGTGCTTTCATCAAAAGCCAATCGTTGTGCAAGTTCATTTGTGATGAACATGTTTCCTTCACTCACCTTCTTCACCGCAGAAATGATATAGTCAATATCCGATGCTTTTGAAAGATAACCAAACGCACCAGCCCTTATGGTACTGAGCGCATAGACATCTTCAGATTGTCCACTGTACATTAACACTCTCACATCAGGATATTCCTTTTTCATCCTCCTTAAAGTGGCGATACCATTGATCTCTGGAATGTCCATTTCTAACATTACCACATTTGGGGAAGTCGTCTCCAGCTTATTAAAAAGCTCGGCAGTAGTTGAAACATCTCCTACAACTTCAAATCCATTCGCATTGTTCAATACTTCTTTAACTCCCATTCTAATGATAGGATGGTTGTCCGCAATTAACACTTTAATCATTTTGTTAAATTTTCTAGATAAGTTATCCTTAAACTAGTCATGAAAAGACTGACATACAATGTAAGGTTAAAATATCTAATATGTTTGGCAAAGTTCAATTAATTTCTAGTAAGCAAGCATTATATTCGTTTTATATGCCTGATTACTAGTTGAGTGGTTACTTCAACCCTTCTGGTATTTCACAAATAGGTATAGGTAACATCTTATGTCGGTTAGCAGTGTTTAATTTTTTAAAGATACTAAAAACTTGTTTATTTCTGCCAGAAAAATCTTCAACAGATTTTCCTTGGTCATTCATCAACATTGCCCATTCCAATTCAGGGTATGAAGCACCTATTTGATCTTCATCGGTTCTATCATCTCCCCAAAGCCCATCAGTAGGTGCGGCAACCACGATTTCTTCGTTGATTCCAAGCGCTTTGGCTATTTCATATACTTCAGATTTGAAAAGGTCCGCTATTGGACTCAAATCTACACCACCGTCACCATATTTTGTGTAAAATCCTACCCCAAAATCTTCAACTTTATTCCCAGTACCAGCTACTAAATATCCATTGAGTGCTGCAAAATAATATAAGGTGGTCATTCTTAATCTCGCTCTTGTATTGGCAAGGGACATAAACCGCTCATCTTCGTTATCAACGGCTGGCAAAGCTGTAATTAAACTGTCAAAAACAGGCGTTAGGTTAACAGATTGTCTGTTTACTTCGCCAAAATTCTTCATCAACCAATCAATATGATTTTCTGCTCTTGATTCCTGGTTTTCAGATTGGTGTATAGGCATTTCCAAACAAAGTAGATCTAGACCTGTTTTGGCACATAAGGCAGAAGTAACGGCTGAATCTATTCCACCGGAGATGCCAATAACAAATCCTTTGATACCGGCGTTATCTACATATTCCTTTAGCCAACTAACAATATGCTCAATTACTTTTTCGGTTTTCATTGGAGAATTTATAAGGTTAAAACAATTAACTTTGCGCGATAAAAATAAAGCCTTGTGGCTTAAGATTAAAATTTAAGGTAAATTACTTTATATGAAGAAGACGTTTTATTTATTGGTACTATTTGCTTTTGTCTTTATAGGTTGTGAAAAAAAGGACAAGATTGCTGAAGAGGTGAATAAAATTGCTTTGGATTTGAGAGTGTCAAGATTCGATAACGAGTTTGCCAGTGCAACAATTGCAGATATTCCTAACCTTAGAAAAGAGTACCCTTATTTATTCCCGGCCCCAGATAGTGTATGGATTGCTAAACTTCAAGACTCCCTTCAAATTGAATTAAGACAAGAAGTCAAGACAAAATTTGCTGACTTTGAAAAAGAAACAGCCGATATTGAATTGCTTTTTAAGTATATAAAATATTATTTCCCTAAATATCAGGCCCCAAGAATTATTACGGTAACCAATGATGTTGACTATAATAACCGTATAATTTTGGCAGACAGTTTATTACTGATTGGGTTGGATAATTATTTGGGTCCAGAACATAAATATTATAAGGGTCTTCAAAATTACGTTGCGCAAGACATGAATAGGGATTTTATGGTGAGCAATATCGCAAGTGCCTTTGCCAATAAAGTAGTATCAAGACCCAAGGAGCGAACCTTTTTGGCACAGATTATTTACTATGGAAAAATCTTGTATCTCAAGGATAAATTAATGCCATTTCATACTGACGAGCAAAAAATCACTTATTCCCAGGATCAATTGGTTTGGGCTGAAGCCAATGAAGAACCTATGTGGAGACATTTTATCGAAAATGAATTGTTGTATAGCACAGATATTAAGTTGTCCCAACGGTTTATAGATCCAGCACCTTTTTCTAAATTCGGATTGGAATTGGATAATGAATCCCCTGGTCAATTGGGCCGCTATCTAGGCTGGCAGATTGTCCGTTCATTTATGGATAAAAACGAAGTTACCTTACAACAGTTATTGAATTTATCCGCCGAAGATATATTCAAAAAATCTAACTACAAACCAAACAAATAAATGGATAAGCTACATACATCGGAAATTACACTAAAGGTGGAGTTGGATGAAAACCGGGTTCCGGAAAAACTAACCTGGTCCGCTGAGGATGGCGGAATCAACAAAGAAGAGGCCAAGGCCATGTTACTTTCTGTATGGGACAGTAAAAATCAAGAATCACTTAAAATTGATTTATGGACTAAGGATATGCCCGTAGATGAAATGAAAGTCTTTTTCCATCAAACCTTGGTGTCATTATCAGATACCTTTATGAAGGCCACGCAAGATGAAAAAATGACGGCCACAATGAAAGATTTCTGTGTGTATTTTGCTGAAAAATTAGACCTTAAAAGCTAATCGTAATTTCATTAATTGATGCCGAATACTTTTGGAATTTTTCTGTAAAGGGCTATTTTTATTAAAGTATTCCCATAAATTCGATATCCTAATTAAAATTTTAAGATTTATTCAAGTTTAGAGACTATTCAATGCCTAGCTTTTAAGCAGATATAGTACTTTTGATGCTTGTTTTAAGTAATACGATAAACGACCAAACAAATGGCAAACGAAGAAAAATACGATATTGATATATTAGGGAAAGCTTCATATGATTCACCTTTACGATTAAGTAAAAGGCACGGGGATAATGTTTTCAACTTTGTGAAAGAGGATGATAAAATATTGCAGGATATCTCACTTAAAGAATATAAAAAATGTTTGGCGGGCAAAAAGGAGCCCATGGCCATGGTGAAGGCAGGTCCACGGGAAAAAATATACTTTAACACAAGAAAAACCAAGGCTGCCATAGTAACTTGTGGAGGGTTGTGTCCTGGCATTAACAATGTGATCCGCAGTTTGGTCATGGGGCTTACTTATTTTTATGGGGTTAAGGAGATTCTTGGTGTACGGTATGGTTTTGAAGGTCTTATTCCTTCATACGGACATGATTTTATCGATTTGACTCCTAGTTTTGTTAAGGATATCCATCAATTTGGGGGTACCATATTGGGTTCCTCAAGAGGTAGTCAAGACGTAGGTGCCATGGTTGATTACATATATGAAAATGGTATTGATCTATTGTTCACTATCGGAGGAGATGGCACTTTAAAAGGCGCAGATGCCATTGGTGAGGAGATTAAGAAACGCGGATTTGATATTTCAGTAATAGGAATTCCTAAAACTATAGACAATGATATTAATCTTATCGACAAAACTTTTGGTTTTGAAACAGCTTACAATGTAGCCAACCCGATCATAAGAGATGCCCACAATGAGGCCACCGGGGCTTATAATGGTATCGCCATTGTAAAGCTAATGGGTCGTGACAGTGGTTTTATTGCAGCTTCGGCAGCAATTTCTATGCCTGTGGTTAACTTTGTTTTGGTTCCTGAAATGCATTTTGAGCTCGAAGGTGAGAACGGTTTTTTAAAATTGCTTAAGAAACGAATGGATAAAAAACATCACGCTGTAATTGTAGTCGCCGAGGGTGCTGGACAGAATCTTTTTAATAAAGATGAAAAAGGACAGCTTACCGATGCCTCTGGAAATATTAAGCATAAAGATATAGGGTTGTTATTAAAAAGCAGCATTGCTGATTACTTTAAGAAGAATGATTGTCCGGTGACCATAAAATATATAGATCCTAGCTATATCATTAGAAGTGCTCCTGCCAATCCTGAGGATAGCGTATTCTGTAATGGATTGGCTTATCATGCAGTTCATGGTGCCATGTCAGGTAGAACAAGATTTGTTGTGGGCAGGGTTAACAATCGATATGTTTATCTACCGATTACGGCAGTAACCGATAAAAGAAAGAGAATCAATATGGAAGGTGGCTTCTGGTATAATGTTCTAGAAAGTACTGGGCAGCCCGTTGTGATGCAATAGAAGAACTAAACCTTATCTTTTTTCCATTTATCGAATATCGCTTTTATGTGTGTATCGGTCAATGGATAAAGACCTTTTATAGAGTATCCTTGATTGACTTTTTCCAATACAAATTCTTCAAAAACGGTCATTTGTAGGTATTCTTCCGTTAGTTCCTATTTAATAGCAACCGTCATGGGCCATCCCTCAAATTGTTGGGCATCCGGTTGTGTAACATCTACATATCTAGGCCAACATTCAAAAGTTGCTTCATGTGATTTCGTATTAAAGCGAATCAACCCGTAGCCACCGCCTTTGGAGTTGCTTTCGGGGTTAACATAGGCATACATACTTATTTTGTTATTAAACCCATCCAAATAATCGCCTGTCCATGGTAATGAAGTATTAAGGTTGGGGTTATTACCGGCTTTTTCATCCTCGGGCCACCACCATCTGCTGTAATAATCATTTACGATTGCTGGTACTACAAATGCCCAAGGACCATCGCCAAATTCATGGATACCTTGTTTAATGACCGTTGCCAAATGTTGATCACCAGCAATATGAACGGCATTGGCCCTTTTTATCAACTCAAGCGCTTTGTTCCTGCCTGTTTGCGGCCAACCATTCGAATCTAAATCGGCATGCAATCGATTATCTATTTGGCCATGTATATGGGCACCTCCACAAAATCCCGTTTGAGAGAGAACTACTTTGATAGCTTCCGTATTTTTGCTTCCCCAATCCTCTAAAAAATTTAATTGACGTTCTCCTAAAAGCTTTAATCCAGGCAAATCTATTGATGCTGGGTCATATTCAGGATTGCGAATATGATCAGGTCTAGGTCCTTGCTGTGGAATCTTTCCTTCTGGCCCCGATTTAAACTTGCGATCTTCCAAAATGGCAAAATCGACTCCGCCTAAAAGGAGATTGGTATAATAAACACCAATACCCTGTTCAACTGGTGTAGGATCATAGGGGTCAGGGAGATGCGCAGTTTGGCACCGTTCTACCATCTTCACATATTCGGGATGGTAGCGATAACCGCCGTCTGGACTGCCTTCTGCCGTGGAAACTTTTCCATTTTCGCCCCATAAATTCCCCTGTCCAATATCATGATCGTCAGGAATGGTAATGCAAGGGCGGTTTCGGAATGTCTCTTTGAATTGTAAACCGAATTTTAGCCAGGCTGCTGTATGTTCTGTATGGTCATAGGATTGGTCTCCTGCAAAGAACATTAAATCTGGATCTTGATGGTTGATGTTTCTAACATAATTTTCCCTTAGGCCGCGATCTTTATTAGAATTACAGGACAAGGCGGCAAGTACTATTTCACTTTTATCTTTTGGGTCTTTACGAATCAATCCTTCAAAACTTGCTTTCGCGCCATGAAGAATTCGATATTTTTTATCTTTTGAACTATCCCAACCCTCAATACGGAATAAGGCTGACCAGCCTAAATCGTTTACTGTTTGTTTTTGGAGTACTTTCCATTGTCCATTTTCTTCAATTCCTAATCGAACTTCCCGTGTCTCATCAGGATAGAGTGGGTACAATTGTGCACTCAATTTCAAGGTACTGTTTGAAACCGTATAAATTCCGAAGGCTACAACGCTATCCCGATCTACTTTTAAATTTATAATGGGATTATCCTTGCGATTCCACCAATCATTTATGGCTAAAGTATCCACATTTGAGAAAGGTGCGATTACTGGCGGAACTTGTTCTTTCTTTTGATCCACGCAACTTAAAATGCAAATTGTGAATACAGCGAATACAAGTATTTTTTTCATTGGAATTATTTTAGATCAGATTAGTGTAAGTATATATAGTTTAAAAAGACCAACAAGTATTAAATATAGTATTTTAGACATCAAACACAGGAATTTAAATGCAAGAAAAATTGATCCATGTTTATAATGTAGATTCTGGTCTGCGTAATATGATTATTGATGGTGCACACAAAATATTCAGTCCAAGTACCTATGAATGCAATTTATGCGATATTACTTTTGGGGCATTTACAGAAAACAGAATTTGGAAAAAATTCAGAGAAGAGACCTTGTTGGAAATGGAATTTTTACACAAGGACGAATTTAAAAATCAATACGCTTCAAAATTCGGTTATAAATTCGATTTTCCAATAGTTTTGGCTATCTCTGATAATAATTTCGAGGTGTTTATTACTACTGATGAATTGAATGAATTGGAAAGTGCAGAAGAATTGATCAGTTTGATAAAATCAAGAATTTGAATTGACTATTTGTTTTCTTGAAAGAAATTTTGGTTGATATCATCAATGTAATAGAGGACTTCATCCCTGCCCATATTTTTTGAGGACGATGTAATAAAGTAATTCGGAGCCTCTTCCCAAGCACCCTCAAGCAATTCCTGTATATAGGAATCCACATTTTTTTCAATGACCTTGGGCTTCAATTTATCGGCTTTCGTAAATATGATACTGAACGGAATCATGTTTTCACCCAGAAATTCCATAAACTCCATATCAATCTTTTGGGGTTCGTGGCGAACATCCACCAAAACAAATGCACTGACCAATTGTTTACGCTTAACAAAATAATCGGTAACATATTTTTGAAAGGTCTTTTTATCTTTTTTGGAAACACGCGCATAGCCATAACCAGGTAAATCTACCAAAAACCAATTTCCATTGATTTTAAAATGGTTAATAAGTTGTGTCTTCCCAGGTCTTCCTGACGTTTTGGCGAGACCTTTACGTTCGGTCAACATATTGATCAATGATGATTTACCCACATTGGACCTCCCAATGAAGGCATACTCGGGTATGGGCTCATTAGGGCATTTGGCAACATCGGAATTGCTCATCACAAAGTCAGCCGACTTTATTTTCATTGGAAAGTGGGTTTAGAAATTTCTTTTTTCCAGCCAGGCGTCAAGAATATCATTAAATTGATTGGGATGTTCCATCATGGGGGCATGACCACATTTATTAATCCAGAATAATTCTGAATCTGGCAGTAATTCATGAAATTCCTTGGCCACATTTGGCGGGGTAACAGCGTCATTTTCTCCCCAGATAATGCACGTTGGCGTGTTCATTTTAGGAAGGTCTTTAGACATATTATGGCGAATGGCGCTTTTCGCAATAGATAGGGTCTTAACCAATCTTACCCTATCATTCACTGTAGCGAAAACCTCATCCACAATTTCTTTGGTTGCAACAGCTGGATCGTAAAATACATCTTGCGCCTTTTTCTTGATGAACTCATAATCGCCGCGCTTGGGATAGCCATCACCCATGGCACTTTCATAAAGGCCAGAACTGCCTGTAATAACCAAGGCCTTTACCATCTTTGGATACAATTTGGTATGTAATAAGCCAATATGCCCGCCCAACGAATTGCCTAAAAGTATCACATCTTTTAGTCCTTTGAACTCTATGAACCGCTCTAAATATTTGGCGAAGCTCTTTACGTTTGTCTTTAACAAAGGCATGGTGTAAATTGGTAATTCAGGAATCAAAACCTTGTACCCTTTTTTTGGGAAATGTTCAGATACACCTTTAAAGTTACTCAACCCACCCATAAGACCATGTAAAATAATAATAGGAGTACCTTCTCCCTTCTCAATATATCTATACTTACCTTCTGTAATAATCTTTTCTTCCATTCAGAATGCTTCTAATCTCAGTTGGCAAATATAAGCAATTCCTTAAAATACCTTTTTATCTCATTTGCCAGAAAAGTGGCCCCCAAAAACAATTAATAAAACCTCACAATTGTGCCTAATAGCTAGTTTCTATTTTTAATCATCGGGAAAACCTAAAGCACTAAAATAAAGGAAATTTTCAACAAAGTGGTAAATTGTGGTAAATTGTGGTAATAATTTGTATATATTTGAGTTGTTAAATAAAACCAAACGTTAAGCGGTGATAAGCTTTATAGGAACATACGATTGCAAGGCTGATGCCAAAGGTAGGGTAATGCTTCCGGTTGCCTTAAAAAATCAGATGTCGCCTATGCTGAACAAAGGTTTTGTGATAAAACGGTCGGTTTTTCAACCCTGTTTAGAATTGTATCCCATGGCTGAATGGAATTTGCTAATGGAAAAGATGAACAAGAAAAATCGATTCAAAAAAAAGAACAATGATTTTATTCGAAGATTTTCTGCGGGCGTCAAGGTTATAGAGATTGATGCAACTGGAAGGTTGTTGATTCCAAAAAACCTTATTTCAATTGCAAGCATAACAAAAGAGGTGGTATTGAGTTCGGCAATAAACATTGTCGAAATATGGGATAAGGATAGTTATGAAAAAGTGATTGATGAAACCGCAGATGACTTTGCGAGTTTGGCCGAAGAAGTAATGGGAGATGATGGAGATGATGGAGATGAATTATCATAACCCTGTTCTTTTGAGGGAGTCTGTAGACGGACTCAACATAAAAGAAGATGGCGTTTATGTAGATGTGACATTTGGTGGTGGCGGACACTCAAAAGAAATATTGAATAGACTGGGCCCAAAAGGCAAGTTGTTGGCGTTTGATCAGGATGAAGATGCTTTGATGAACGTGATAGATGATGATCGTTTTACACTGATCAATGAAAATTTTAGGTATATAAGCCAGTTTTTGAAATTCTATGGCATTCGAAAAGTAGATGGAATCCTCGCGGATTTTGGAGTTTCATCACATCAATTTGACAAAGCGGAACGCGGATTTTCAACGCGTTTTGATGCTGATTTGGATATGCGAATGAGCAAAAAAAATAGTGTTTCGGCTTATGATGTGGCAAACTCTTATAAATATGATGATTTGAGGAGGGTTTTTTTTCAATATGGCGATTTGCGAAACGCAAATGCCATCGCCAATAAAATCATTACCAGCAGGGAAGAAACTGCGATAAAAACATCGGCACAACTGAAAGAGGTATTAAAGCAATTTTTGCCTAAACATAAAGAACATAAAATACTGGCCCAGATTTATCAGGCTATTCGTATAGAAGTGAATCAGGAGATTCAAGTCATAAAGGAGTTGTTGGAACAAGTCCCTGAATTATTGAATCCAGAAGGTAGGTTAAGCGTGATTAGCTATCATTCTTTGGAGGACCGATTGGTGAAGCGATTCATCAGGGCTGGATTGTTTGAAGGAGAAGCGGAGAAAGATTTTTATGGGAATGTAAATGTTCCCTTAAAAAAGGTGGGAGGATTAATTGTCCCATCTAAAGCAGAAATAGCGCTGAACAATAGGGCGCGAAGTGCCAAATTAAGAATAGCGGAAAGTATTGGTCAATAAAATGAAAAAAGGAATTTTAGACGTACTCAGAGGAAAGTTTTTAGTGAGCGGTGATGCTCCTAAAAACTGGTTGTTTATAATTTTTATTTCCTTCCTGGCAACGGTAATGATTGGGAGTTCCCATAGTGCAGATAAAAAAGTGCATCAAATTGCGGCACTGAATGAAGAGGTCAAGGAATTACGAAGCGAATTTGTTGATTTAAGGTCAGATGTGCAGCGCTTAAAATTGGAATCAACCATTACGAAAACTGTTGAGGGAAAAGGATTGTATCCATCAGAGACACCACCAAGAAAAATAAAGGTAAAATCAAATAAGGAATAATGCCAGTAACTGAAAAGAGCATATTGACCAGATTGTACGTTGTAGCGGGATGTCTTTTCCTGTTTGCGGGTGCTGTGCTCTTTAAATTGACAAGTATTCAAATGGTTCATGGTGATAAGTACCGAGATTTAGCCTTGAAACGCACCGAGAAAATGTTCACCATTGCCCCGAATCGGGGTAATTTATATTCCGATGATGGTAGTTTATTAGCCACATCAGTTTCAAGATATACTATTCGTTTTGATGCAGTAACGGTCAGCGATGAAGATTTTAAAGAGCATATTAAATCGCTTTCCAATGCTTTGGCCAAGCTTACCGGCAAGACATCTTCATATTATCAACAGGTTTTGCGAAAAGCAAAAGCCAATAAGAACAGGTATACGCTTTTGGCCAGAAATCTCGATTATTCAGATTATACCGCTGTAAAGGATTTTCCATTATTGAACAAAGGACCTTACAAAGGTGGATTGATTGTTGAGCAAAAAACGGTCAGGGAACATCCTTTGGGGAAAATTGCAGAACGAAGCGTTGGTTATGAGCGCAAAGATGAAAATGGGTACTACACAAGAGTTGGGCTTGAAGGTGCTTTTGGTCAATATTTAAGAGGTGTCGAAGGAAAGCGTTTAAAGCAAAAAATTGCCAAAGGCCAATGGAAACCTATTGGCATGGACAATATCATAGAGCCTAAGGATGGCTATGATGTAATATCCACTATTGATATTAATATACAGGACATTGCCCACCACGCATTATTAAAACAATTAGAGCATTATAAAGCCGATCATGGTACCGTAATCGTGATGGAAACCAAAACAGGTGAAGTCAAGGCGATAGCCAATCTAGGCATGACCAAAGAGGGTAAATATTACGAGCGCCTTAATTATGCTATTGGTGAATCGCACGAACCAGGTTCTACATTCAAGTTGATGAATATAGTTGCTGCCTTAGAGGATAAAGTCATTGATACTAGCTCTGTGGTTGATACGGAAAAAGGGTATTGGCGCATCTATAACCATAGGGTAAAAGATACCAAACATGGTGGATACGGTAAACTTTCGATTTCCAAGGCTTTTGAAGTTTCTTCAAATGTTGCGTTTGCGAAAACCATTCATAATGGGTATAAGGAAAACCCTGAAAAGTATGTAGACCGCTTACGATCAATGAATTTACATAATCAATTGGGCCTTCCAATTAAGGGCGAAGGTGTTCCGGTCATTCGGTATCCAAATGAAAAAGGGTGGTCTGGTCTTTCATTGGCCCAAATGGCCTATGGCTATGAGGTTTCGATGACGCCTTTGCAAGTATTGACTTTCTACAATGCGATTGCCAATGATGGGGAGATGGTAAAACCTCGTATGATTAAAGAAGTAAAAGAATGGAACAGATCTGTTTTAAAGTTCGAAAAAGAGGTTATTAATCCATCTATATGTTCAAAGGAAACTGCTGCTAAAGTGCAACAACTATTAAAGAACGTAGTTGAGAAAAAACATGGAACAGGGCATAGATTGTATTCGCCGAACTTCTCAATGGCCGGTAAGACGGGTACTGCACAGAAGAATTATGTTTCCAAGGATCCAGATAAATTAAGGTACATATCAACTTTTGCGGGTTATTTTCCTGCGGAAAATCCTAAATACTCCTGCATTGTGGTTATTCATGAACCAGATAAAAGTGTAGGGTATTACGGAGCGGATGTTTCAGGTCCTGTTTTTAAATCCGTAGCACAAAAAGTATATGCAACCAATCCTTTGATTGATGAGGTTGAAATGTTTGATGCGGAGGATCAGAAATTGGATGATTCCTACCAGAAATACTACGCCGAAGCACAAATAAAATACAATAAGGTTCCCAATGTTAAGGGGATGAGTGGCATGGATGCTATTTCAATCCTTGAAAACCTTGGGATTAAGGTTGAGGTGCATGGTAACGGAACTGTTAAGAAACAGTCCATTAGCCATGGAACGGAAATCAATAAAGTAGATAAAATTGTCTTGGATCTTTCATGAAGTTACTAAAGGACATATTATTTGGAGTTGGCCTTACAGCAGTGAGTGGGTCTACCAATGTTATGGTAAACGCCATATGTTTTGATTCTCGAAAGGTAGGATTGGATGACGTGTTTGTTGCTATCAAAGGCACTTTGACAGATGGTCATAAATTTATTGAAAAGGCTATCAATTCGGGTGCAATATGCATTGTATGTGAAACAATGCCAGAGCAATTGATAAACGGTGTAACCTATGTTGAGGTAGATAATGGGAATAAGGCCCTGGCCATAATGGCTTCTAATTATTATGGGAATCCATCCAAGAATTTAAAATTGGTTGGGATTACCGGTACTAATGGAAAGACAACGATTAGCAGTCTATTATATCAATTGTTCAAAAAAGCTGGATTCAAGGTTGGATTGATATCCACTATTAAAATAATGGTCGATGACAAGGAATTTGCCACAAGTCATACCACTCCGGATGTTTTGACTATTAATAAACACCTGAGTTTAATGAATGCAGAAGGTGTTGAGTTTTGTTTTATGGAAGTGAGTTCACATGGGATTCATCAAAAAAGAACCGAAGGTTTGGTATTTGAGGGGGCTATTTTCACAAACCTCACGCATGATCATTTAGATTACCATAAAACATTTGCAGAATATCGTGATACAAAGAAATTGTTGTTTGATAATTTACCAAAAAAGGCTTTTGCACTTTCTAATGTAGATGATAAAAACGGCTTGGTAATGCTACAGAATACCAAAGCCCGAAAATATACCTACGCATTAAAGTCCTATGCTGATTATAGGGCACATATCCTAGAAAATCAATTCGAAGGACAACTATTGAAAATTGAGGATGATGAATTATGGACCAAACTCATAGGTCATTTTAATGCATACAACGTATTGGCAATTTATGCGACTGCCGACCTACTAGGTTTGGAAAAATTGGAAACCCTTCGCTTGATAAGTGAATTGGAAAATGTAGATGGAAGGTTTCAATATTATATATCAAAAGAAAAAATCACTGCAATAGTTGATTATGCCCATACGCCGGACGCCTTGAAAAATGTGCTTGAGACAATCAACGCATTGAGGACTGGAAATGAAAACGTCATCACCGTTGTGGGGTGTGGTGGCGATAGAGACAAGTCTAAGCGTCCGGTAATGGGTAATATCGCATCACAAATGAGCAACAAAACCATTTTCACTTCAGATAATCCGCGAACAGAATCACCAGCAGTGATTATTGAAGAAATGGAGGCTGGGGTTGAACCGCAAAATGTGAAGAAAATATTATCAATAGAAAATCGCGAACAGGCCATTAAAGTGGCTTGCCAATTAGCTTCGGCCAATGACATAATACTTGTTGCTGGCAAAGGACATGAAACCTATCAAGAAACGAATGGGGAACGCATTGATTTTGACGATTTTAAGATTGTTACAGATTTATTGGAAAGTTTGAGTAAGTAAAGATTTTTATAAGAACAACAGATAATGCTATACTATCTTTTTGAATATTTAGAGAATGAATATCAGGTGCCAGGAGCCAGTCTGTTTGGGTTCGTCACCTTTCGAGCAGCCATGGCCATTCTTTTTTCTTTGATTATAGCAACTGTTTATGGTAAAAAGGTGATCCTTTTTCTTCAACGTAAGCAAATCGGGGAAAGTATACGTGATTTGGGATTGGATGGGCAAGAACAGAAAGCCGGTACCCCGACTATGGGAGGTTTAATAATAATAATGTCCACTTTGATCCCTGTCCTACTATTTGCCAGATGGTTAGATAACATTTATGTGATACTACTGATAATTACTACCATTTGGATGGGCATCATCGGTTTTATAGATGATTACATTAAGATTTTCAAAAAAGACAAAAAAGGACTAAAAGGAAGATTTAAAATATTGGGTCAAGTGGTTTTGGGACTTATTGTGGGCGCTACCTTATACTTTCATCCCGAAGTTACGATGCGCGAACACGACAAGAGCATAATTACTGAGCAATACACTGTAGAGCAGGTCAAGGGAGAGGATATAAAATCCACACGGACAACGGTTCCATTTATAAAGAATAATGAGTTCGATTATGGTGATCTTATATCATGGGCCGGTGATGGTGCAAAGGACTATGTCTGGTTGATCTTCATTCCAATGATCATTTTAATCGTAACGGCAGTTTCCAATGGGGCCAATTTGACCGATGGCATTGATGGGTTGGCAGCTGGTACATCGGCTATAATCGTTTTTACCTTGGGTGTTTTCATCTTGGTATCCGGTAATGTTATTTTTTCGGATTATTTGGACATCATGTATATAACCGGTGTTGGGGAAATATTGGTTTTTGTAACAGCATTTGTGGGTGCCCTAGTTGGGTTTCTATGGTATAACGCTTTTCCTGCAACGGTATTTATGGGAGATACCGGGAGTTTGACCATTGGCGGCGTCATTGCCGTAATTGCGATAATCATTCGAAAAGAGTTATTGATTCCTGTTTTATGTGGAATCTTCTTCGCTGAATCCATTTCGGTCATGTTGCAGGTTGGGTATTTCAAATACACCAAGAAAATGTTGGGAGTGGGTAAGCGAATATTCTTAATGGCCCCCTTACACCATCATTATCAGAAAAGAGGGTACCATGAAAGTAAGATAGTTACCCGTTTTTGGATTGTGGGAATCATGTTAGCCATTATAACGATTGTGACGCTAAAAGTACGATAGATGGCGCGATTGGTAATCCTAGGCGGAGGAGAAAGCGGAGTTGGCACTGCCATTTTGGGGTTGAAAAAAGGGTTCGAAGTTTTTGTTTCGGATAACGGGAAAATAAAGAAAAAATATAAAGACGTTCTTGAACATATTGGGATTAATTGGGAAGAAGAAGAGCATTCTAGAGGTGTAATTCTGAATGCCGATGTTGTAATGAAGAGCCCTGGTATACCTGATACGGTTCCTTTGATTGTTGAATTGAAGAAAAAGGGTGTTCCAGTCATTTCTGAGATAGAATTTGTATCGAAATATACTGATGCAAAAATTATCGGAATAACCGGAAGCAACGGTAAGACCACAACAACCATGCTCACCAATCATATTCTTAAAGAAGAAGGATTAAAGGTTGGTATGGCTGGCAATATTGGCGACAGTTTTGCCAGGATGGTAGCAGAAAAAGACCTTGATTTCTACGTTTTGGAAATAAGCAGTTTTCAGTTGGACGGCATTGTCGATTTTAAGCCGAACATAGCCATTATTACGAACATTACGCCAGACCATTTAGACCGCTACGAGTACAAGTTTGAAAACTATGTAGCTTCTAAATTCAGAATAACAGAAAACCAAACGGCAGAGGATTATCTCATTTATGATGCTGATGATAGGGTTATTGTAGAATGGTTGGCTGACCACCCGGTTAAATCCATATTAATGCCTTTTTCAATTAAGAAAGAATTGAATAAAGGGGCATATGTGAAGAACGATAAAATAATAATTAAGACAAATAACGAGACTTTAGAAATGATGACAAGTACACTAGCACTAGAAGGCAAGCACAATTTAAAGAATACTATGGCTGCAAGTACAGTGGCAAAATTAATTGGTATCCGAAAGGAAACCATACGTGCGAGTATTGCCAATTTTCAGGGCGCCGAGCATAGATTGGAAAAAGTCTTCAAAATTCAACATGTTCAATATATCAATGATTCCAAGGCCACGAATGTGAACGCAACTTATTATGCATTGGACAGCATGAGTGCACCTACGGTTTGGATTGTTGGTGGAGTTGATAAAGGCAACGATTATAAAGAATTAATGCCTTTGGTACGCGAAAAAGTAAAGGCCATTATTTGTTTAGGAAATGACAATTCAAAAATTGTTGATGCATTTGGTAATGTAGTCGACTTAATGGTTGAAACCTATGCTATGGAAGAGGCCGTTAAGGTTGCTTATAAAATTGCTGAACGTGGCGATACTGTTTTATTGTCACCAGCATGCGCGAGTTTCGATTTGTTCAAAAATTATGAAGACAGAGGACATCAATTTAAAGAAGCGATTAAAATAGCAGTGTTGAAATTCTTTAAAAATATTAAAGGGGATAAAGCCATTTGGGCCGTAGTTGCACTATTGGCCTTGTTTTCGTTTTTGCCGGTCTATAGTGCGAGTAGCAACTTGGTATATGTGGTAGGTAATGGCACTACTGGGGGCTATCTGGTCAAACATGCCCTTTTATTGTTTTTGGGTTTCGGAATCATTTATGGGATACATAACATTCCAGTTCGCTTTTTTAAAGGGCTATCATTGATTGCCATGCCCATTGTTTTGGTGTTGTTGGTATTTACTTTGGCCCAA
>RCND010000770.1_pt1 | contig 18424 bp, 17 predicted proteins | sample 2041351 | NCBI WGS metagenome assembly RCND01 (sample SAMN09708230, study PRJNA481090) | Marine sediment metagenome, whole genome shotgun sequencing project. | biome: marine sediment; feature: ocean; material: sediment; isolation source: Sewage treatment plant 12B marine sediment (STP12B) ... | reverse complement strand
ACCAGCAGCATTGGTGTGTGGTTCCAATAGGCGGTTTTCACAGGTGTCACAAAGTTGGTAATTCCGGGGCCGTTTTGTGCGATAGCCATCGACATTTTGCCGGAGGCACGTGTGTAACCGTCCGCGATCATGCCGCCAGATGTCTCATGCGCACAATCCCAGAACTTGATGCCCGCAGAAGGGAATAGATCAGAGATTGGCATCATGGCAGAGCCGATAATCCCGAAAGCATTGTCGATACCGTGCATTTGCAGGACTTTGATGAAAGCTTCTTCAGTCGTCATCTTCATAGTGGATCTCCAGTTAGTTAAATTCGTAGGATTGATATGACTCTCGGGTCAGAGAAATTCGTCTCTAACGTAGTAGTAGGGATACATCATGCGCTGCCCTATTCGGCGGAACGGGGTCAAAATGCCATGTGTAGGAAGCGGTGACGTAAAAATAGGCAAGTCAAGTTCCTGCCCTTTGCCAGCGACCAATTGGGCCATGCGCTTACCCGCTTGGGCAGAGTACATGACGCCGTTTCCGCCATAACCCATAGCGTAAAAGATGGATTCTTTCTTATCTGGCTGACAGATTCGCGGCATCATATCATGGCTTACGTCGACCCAACCCCACCAGGAATAGTCCAGATCAATATCCGTCAGCGCAGGAAACTTGCGGTGCAGACCCGCGCGCAGCAACGCAAGATGCTTTGGGTTCTCAGCGTCCTTGCCGGTGATGGCACTGCGGCTGCCGATCTGCATCCGGTTATCAGGCAACAGCCGATAGTAATGGCGTAAAGTCCTTGTATCGGTCAGGGGTGATCGCGTCTGAATCCCGCATTCCTCTAACTCTGATTTGGTAAGCTTCCGCGTCACAATCGAGTTCGACAGGATCGGCATCAGCCGATGCTTGGTGCGCTCGCTCAAACCCGGTGGTGTATACCCGGCTGTAGCAAGTGCTACCGAACGCGCACGCACAGTACCGCCCGGTGTTGTTAAGTGATGCACCCCATCCACAATTTTCCAACCCAACACTGGACTTGCAGTGTGAATTTTCGCGCCCAGCTTGCGCGCTAGTTTGACGTAGGAGAACGCAAGCTTTGCGGCATGGATGCTTGTTCCGTCAGGTTCCCACATTGCACCATGTGCCTCTTGGTCTTTGACATGGCCCTCATGCAGTTCATCGCGGCCCATGACGCGGCTGTCATACCCAAAAACATCGTTGAGGAGAGCGCTTTCCTTCTCCAGCTTTTGTATCACCTTTGCCCGGTGGGCGATGTAATAATGCCCACCAGTCTGTGGGTCACAGTCGATATCATCTGAACCAATCAAATCGTTGAACAGCTCGAACGCTTCGACCACTTCGCCATGCATCTTCTTTGCGACATCAACGCCCCAACGCTTTATCCACTCTGACCGCTTGAGTCGGCCGGATGAAATCTGTGCCTGACCGCCATTGCGGGTCGAACACCCCCAAGCCACTTTATTGGCTTCCAACACGGTTGCCTTGATTCCGTGTTCTTTGGCCAGATGGATCGCAGTGGAGAGTCCGGTGTAACCCGAGCCAATCACCACAACATCCACATCTATATCACCAGAAATCGGTCCGTCATCCTTGGGTGGCTTGCCAGCGGTGCCAATCCAATAGGTTGGCGCATGGTCGCGGTTGTGACCGGGGCCAGCGTCGACGATCGGGTCATATTTGGCATCATAACTGGCCTTGGGCCAATGGCGGGGTCTTTGTAGATCCGGCATGTGATTTCTCCCTAAATTGAAGGTGGGATTATGCTTTGAAAGGAGGTCGGGATTTACGCAAAGCTTGCTTTACGATGATCATGCCGTCACGCAAAGTGAAGAGGTCTGCGCCCTCTGCTTCAACGCGCATACCGTCCGCGCCTGTGCCGGAAAAGATCCATTCAGATACCGCACGGCTATCGCTGACAAAGTGGCTGTGGTGATCCCAATGCGCATCTTTCATTCCGGCCCAAACAGCAGAAAACGCAGTGGCAATTGCAGCGGCACCTTCGATTTTGCCGCCATATACTTCGGCACCACCAACTGTGTAGAACACGCAGTCATCGGCAAAATGGGTCATCACACCGTCAACGTCGTGCCGGTTAAAGGCATCAAATGTATCGGCTAGGTCTTGGGCGATCAGGGTTTTGGACATTTAGGTCTCCGAGGAATAAAGTGGGTTAAGAAGTTGCCGCGTCGTCCCGGTAAGGAACAACGAGTGTGGGGATGGTTGAGCGTCGCAGAACGCGTTTTGCGACGGAGCCGAGGAAGGTTTGTGAAAACCCGTGTTCATGGGCACCAATCACAATCAAATCGCATTTAAGCTCAGTTGCACGCCGCAGGATGACTTCTGCAGGATACCCATCCACAAGCTCGATGGATTCGACTTGTTTTTGGATCTGCTTGTCTTCTTCGTCGACATGTTCCCAAAAGCTCTTTTGACGCTCGACCATCAAGGCTTTGGCATGATCATGGCGGGATTTCATCGCCGTTTCACTGGAGCCTGTTGTCTGCATAAACATCTGCAAGGTGATTCTGGCATCTTCGCTCATTGGTTGGACCGCATGCACCATATGCAGCTTTGCCCCGGTGGCCGCCGCCAAGCTGGCGGCATGGCACATCGTATAGGCCGAGTGTTTGGATAGATCGGTTGAGCATAGGATGTGAGTTATCGTTGATTTCATTTGAAAATCCTTTCTGATCCGCGATCAATAGCCAAAGAAGCGTGGAAGCCACAGAGATATTTCGGGGACAAAGGCGATGATAAAGATCGCGATTGTATTGATGAAGGCAAACGGCAAGGCCGCCACCGAAATCTTCTCAATCGAGATGTTAGATATGCCCGATGCAATGAACAGGTTTTCACCCAAAGGTGGCGTTTGAAAACCAATGCCGAGGCAGCATACCATCACCACGCCAAAGTGGATCGGGTCGATGCCAACGCTATAAGCAACAGGCAACATCACGGGCACCAAGATCAGAATGGTTGCCAATGTCTCCATGAACATGCCGACAAAAAGCAGAAAGAAGATGACCAGCGTCCAAATGACGTAGATGTTATCGGTCACTGACAGCATGCCGTTTGCGATGATGGCGGGGATTTGGTTTTCCACCAGTAGACGCCCGAATACCGTTGCGGTGAACATGATCAGCAGAACCCGACCTGTGAGCCAGGTTGTTGTCTCAAGGGCGGTGAACAGTTTCTGCCAGCTGAGTTCACGGTAGATAAACGCACCGACAATCAACGTGTAGAAGATCGCGACAATGGCGGCTTCGGTTGGGGTGAAAAATCCAGAATAGATGCCGCCCAAAATCACCACTGGGGCCATCAACGCCCAGAAACCACGGTACAATTCGCACCAGATTTGACGTGCTGACCAGCCTTCGGAAGAGCCTTTGTAGCCGTGCTTTTTGGCGAGGATGTAGTTCATCAACAACAAGCTACCGGCGATCAGGAAGGCGGGCATGAAACCAGCAATGAACAGTTTCGGGATCGAAACGGTCTGGAACTGGCCAAACTGTTCAACAGCTGCGGGTGGGGCAGGCATGCCAAGGGCAGCAATGCCGAAAATGATCAACGGGATGGATGGGGGGATAACGATGCCCAAACCGCCAGATGATGCCGTGATGGCAGACGCATAGCTGCGCCCGTAACCGCGATCAATCATGGCGGGGATCATCAGCATGCCAACGGCTGCCGTGGTTGCCGGACCAGAGCCCGAGATCGCTCCGAAAAACAGGCAGGCAAACACTGTTGCAGCGGACATGCCGCCGGTGAAGGGTCCGGCGAAGCTTTCGGCCACGTTGATTAGCCTTCGCGATAGTCCTGCGGCTTCCATTAGGGCACCGGCAAGGATGAAGGCGGGCAGGGCCATGAGGGGGAATGAACCGACAGAGGTAAAGGCGATTTGCACAAATTTGATCGGGTTTTCACCGAGGTAGAGGAACGAGATCAGCGTGGACACACCAAGGGCAACGGTGATCGGCGCACCGATGAACATCAGAAGCAGGAAGCCCCCGAAAAGGATGAGGATGATTTGGGATTCCATTATTTTTTCTCCTGCTCAAGTTCGGCAGTTTCGGCACGTACTTCGTCCAAATCAATGGCGTCAGGATCGCGCAGGTCTTGGCCTAGAATGATCTTTTTGTAATTCACTTGCAGAACGCGGAACGTCATCAGCGAAAAGGCGATAGGCAGGACGATATAGACCCAGCTGAGGTGGAAACCCATCGTTTGGGACGACTGGAACTTGTTCATTTTATTGAAGATAAAGTCGATGGACAGATAGACAAAATAGACGTTGAAAAAAATCCAAAACAGGTCTGCAAAGGCCTCAATGTACTTGATCGCACCGGGCGGCAGGAACTTGAATTGGAACGTCACGCGGTTGTGCGCGCCCATCTTGGCCGCATAGCTGGCCCCGAAAAATACGAACCAGACGAACATGTAGACCGACAGTTCTTCGACCCATGAGAATGAAAAGTCGAACAAAGTTCGAACGATTACTTGCAAGAACAACAAGCACACAAATATCGCCAGTAGCGTGCGACAGATGTAGCTTTCGATATTATCAATTACGTACCAGAATTTTGTCATAGGTCCCCCCTGTCAGTTTAGCAAAGCGCCCGAAGGCGCTTTCCATTTTCTTATTTGGAGATTTACTCGGCGACTGGGTCGCGACCGATTTCTGCCAGAACAGCGTTCAGCTTTTCGATGCCGCCGATGCTCTCGTAGAACTTTGGCCATACGGCTTCGGTTGCCAGTTTGATGAACTCTTCTTCGTTGTTCTCTGGGTCCGAAATCTCCATGCCTTCGTCGATCAAGATTTGCTTAATCTCAGCTTCTTTTTCGCGCAGGAAAGCCGCAGAAGCAGTTGTGGCCTGCTTGCCTGCATCCAAAATGATCTTCTGATCATCTGCAGACAGCTCTTGGAAGACCTGCTCGGAAATGATCAGAGGTTCGATGGAAAAGATGTAGCGGATGTTCGTGACGTATTTTTGTACCTCATAGAACTTCATCGCGTTGATGGTCGTGTAGGGGTTGTCCTGACCGTCGACAACTTTGGTTTGCAGACCCGCAAAGGTCTCAGACCACGCCATTGGTGTCGGGCTGATGCCCCATGCCTTATACGTGTCGATCATAATCGCGTTCTTTGGTACGCGGATCACAAGACCTTGTAGGTCAGCAACGGATTTAACCGGCTTTTTCGAATTCGTCAGAACCCGGAAACCTGTGTATGTCCACGCGATGATGCGAACACCAGCGTCGTTGATTGTGTTCTCTGTCAGCTCTTGACCGATTGGGCCCTGGGTCAGCTTTTCAGCGTCTTCGAGGCTTAGGATCACGTATGGTAGCGTGAAAACGCCAACAGACGGCGAGAATGGTGTGATGTTGTTGATCGCAAGGATCGACATGTCGAGCGTGCCGATGGCGGCTTCGTTCACAGTGTCCTGCTCGGAACCAAGCTGGCTGTTCAGGAACATCGTTGCTTTGTGCTTGCCACCTGAAAGGTCTTCAAGTGCTGCAACAAAGGCTTTGCCTGTTGCTTCTTGGCTGCTGCCGCCGCTGTCGCCAACAGCGATTTTAAAGTTTTTGGCTTCTGCGGCGCTAAAGCTCAGCAGCGCTGCTGCTGCGGCTACGGCTGCCACGGATGTGATTCGGGTGATAATTGTCATGAAATACTCCTCGTTTAGGTGTGCGTTGTTACGCTGCGTTACTTGTTGAGGTTATTCTCCCGGCCCCCACCAAGAGTCCGGACCCTACAGGGCTTTACCATATCGCGCTAAGGGCCAGTTTTGAGTTTGACTTAGACCAGTTCATTTGTGACAGTTCGATATGCCAGCAACCCGTATTCCTCCTGAGTCCTTTTTTCTTGACCGCAAGGGTCACCGTCCCATTCAGGCCCAGATCAGAGAGACAGTGGTTTCTTTTATCCAATCGGGTCATGCTGCGCCCGGCACCCATTTACCATCGTCGCGCAAGCTGGCTGAATATTTGGGCGTTGCCCGGATGACAGTCACGCTGTCCTACTCGGAACTCGTGGCCCAAGGGTATTTGGAGACCCAAAGCCGCAGTGGTTATGTTGTTGCAGCTACGGATATTGTCACCAATGTGGTGGCCACCGATGATAGCCAACGAGGCGACGGAACGCTTGATTTGACTGCATTTTTAGCAAGCTCCTTGACCAAACGTCGGCGACTTGTGAAGCCCGTTGATTGGCGGAAACTGCCTTATCCGTTTGTCTATGGGCAAATGGATTCGTCCCTGTTCAACTATGCAGCATGGCGTGATTGCGCCCGTCAGGCGATGGGAAAGATCGATTTTATAGATATGGCTGGTGACATGGCCGATCTAGATGATCCGCTGTTAGTCAACTATATTCGATGCCGATCACTGCCACGGCGCGGCATATCAGCAAGCCCAGACGAAATTCTCATTACCGTCGGCGCACAGAATGGAATATGGCTCGCCATCGAATTACTGACCCGACAACCGCTGAAGGCCGTCTGCGAAAACCCTGGTTATCCTGATACATTGCAGGCGCTGCAATGGTGCGGGGCAGATGTCACAACCATTGATGTGGACGAACACGGCTTGCCGCCCCAAAATATCCCTATAGGCACAAAAGCGGTTTTCATAACTCCTAGCCATCATGCGCCTACAGGCGCGACAATGCCAATCGCGCGCAAAAGCCGGCTGCTTGATGATGCTGCGAAAAATGACTTTCTGATCATTGAGGATGACTATGAGTTCGAAATGAGCTTTATTGAGCCGCCAAGTCCCGCCCTCAAATCTTACGATCGGCAAGGGCGCGTCATCTATGTAGGCAGTTTTTCGAAAGCAATGTTTCCGGGATTGCGGCTGGGTTATCTGGTAGCACCTCGCGAATTTATCGCTGAAGCGCGCGAGTTGCGCTCAATGATGCTGCGCCACCCACCTGGCCATATGCAACGAGCAGCGGCCTATTTTCTGGCTCAAGGTCATTATGACCTGCTGATCCGTGACATGCGTAGAAAGTTCGCAAAGCGACGGGCTGCAGTGCTTGAGGCAGTTGCTAAAACGAGTTTGGAACTTGCAGGTGCTGCGGATTTCGGCGGCTCCAGTCTTTGGATGAAAGCTCCAAAAGGAATCGATACAACAGCTTTGGCCAAGGAGCTTCTTACAGACGGTGTTATGATAGAGCCCGGTGCCGCGTTTTTCGATGGAAATGATGGCCCGACGGAGTTTTTCCGACTTGGATATTCGTCAATTCCAGTTGCGCAAATTCCAAATGGTATCAATCTGATCGCGCGCCGCGTCGATGCGTTGGCGCGCAATATGAAATAAATCAATGGGACATCCATGTTTGGTGGCGGGAATAAGTCCGCCGCGTGTCCTGTTTTATGAATGGGATTAGGATCAAATAACGTACCATCGCGCTAGTGATACAGGAGCCGAGCGGTGCGCGCTATATTGACGTTGCTTTTGTGCGAGAAAAAGTTGAGCAAACAAGCAAGGCTGGCCTTTGTAATGTGGGCAATGTGTTCACCATGCATCCGATGCGCCTGAGCAATGTATCTATCGACGTCAACCTGTGCCTATCTAGAAGTGGAAATGTGTCTACTCACAATTTTTACTCGTTATTTCCACGGCTTCGTTGCCGCCTCCAACAGATGGAATCGAGACACCTGTAATGCAAACCATAGTTGATATGCGCAGCGCGCACGGCTGTTGGGTGGCATTTATCCATGGGCTATTGCACCGCTCAATTTGCTGCAACCAGTATTGGCACCTACTAGAATTTTGCAGATAGCTGGCCAGAGTATCAGAGGCTAAAATCCAGCACACTTGGGCAATTGGGAGCAAATGTACGCTTTAGGCTAAATTTAACATAATCTACATTATACGCCTTTTGACCGTGTAGCCGCAAAGCGATAATGTCACCCCTGTGCAATTCAGGAATGTCACTCTCTTGTTCAGATGAGCAACGGGAGATTTGGCGTGGGATGGGTGATGATGAGCGAGCGCGAGTTAAATCGCATTGAGGTGTTGGCGCAGGTCGATGATGGCCGTCTGACAATAGAGAATGCGGCGAACATGCTGGATCTGACACGTCGACAGGTTTTCAGACTACTGAAGCGATACCGGACCGAAGGCGCACCTGCGATCCGACATCAGTCGCGCGGTAAAGCTCCGAACAACAAGATCCATGGAGCTAAGCGCGACTATGCTTTGGCATTGGTTAAAGAGCAGTATCCGGACTTTGGGCCGACACTGGCCGCTGAGATGTTAGCGGAACATCACGGGTTCAAGGTGTCCCGCGAGACGTTGCGCAAATGGATGGTCGAGGACGGCATCTGGTTGTCGCGCAAGCAACGGCGGACGTTCCACCAACCCAGATTGCGCCGGGAATGTTACGGCGAACTGATCCAGATTGATGGCTCTGATCATCGCTGGTTTGAGGATCGCGGCCCACCATGCACCCTGCTCGTGTTTATCGACGATGCGACAAGCACGTTGATAGAACTGCGGTTTGTGCAATCGGAAAGCACGTTCAGCTATTTCGGCGCTTTGGAGAGCTATCTGCTCAAACATGGTCGGCCTGTGGCATTTTACAGCGACAAGCACACCGTTTTCCGTGTGGCAAAGCCCAATGAACACATGACCGGCATGACCCAATTCGGTAGTGCGTTGGCTGAGCTGAACGTGGAGATTCTTTGCGCAAACAGCAGTCAGGCCAAAGGTCGCGTTGAACGCGCGAACCGGACTCTGCAAGATCGATTGGTCAAAGAACTGCGCCTTGCTGGCGTCTCGTCAATGGAGGATGGGAATGCGTTTTTGAGCGGCTTTGTGCAGCGTTTCAACGCCAAATTCGCACAGGCCCCGACCAAACCAGACAACCTGCATCGCGCCTTGAACATCGAACCAGATCGCCTAGCAGAGGTCTTCTGCCTGCGCGACAAACGCCATGTCACCAAAGACCTGATGCTGAAGTATGACCGCAAACGGATCAAACTGGAGATCAACGATCTGACCCGCAGTTTGGTTGGCAAATTTGTTGATGTCTACGAGTATGGCTGCGGCCGCATTCAAGTGCGCGCCAAAGGCGTGGCCCTGCCCCATACAATTATGAACCCAGAACGCCGGATCACACATGCGGCCATCACAGAGAACAAGCGCCTCAGTGCGGTGCTGGAACACATCAAAGCTGAGCAAGATAAAGCCCCACCAAAGGTGAAGGTCAAACCGATCAGCGCCAAGAACGGTTACAAAAAGAAGGGCCAAGATCGGACTGGAAAGTCCTCGAAGATGGAAGCATATTACGCGCGCAAACGCGCCGAGCGCGAGGCTGCTATTGCACCAGGCGAAGCTTAGGCTGGTTGTCAGATTCCAGCTTCAGACACGCCGACCAAAGGGGTGTTTTGTAGTAGGTGCTGTCGCCGAACATGCCTTTGCCATCAGGCTCTTCTCGCAATAGCCCAAGCCAGCATAAAGGCCGAATAACATTGATCCGGAAGGTTGAGCGGACATCGCTATAATGAGGGTCGTAGCCTTCGAAGTCCGTCATCCCATAGATGAACCTCAATTAGGCGCTCTGATCTACAACCTTGCCGGGCTTCAATATTGATCAGGTTCAAAAAGATGTGCCCGTTGCCCAGAACGCCGTGATCTTCGCCCTCGCGCATGTATTCGTCATGAACAAAGCGATAGAGGTAAATCGGGGCCACCAGATCAAAGAACTTGGCGGGGTCAGCCGCCAGCGATCATCCCAATGCCGTAGCGCGCAATGTCCCTTTGTAGCGCCTGGTTAGCTTGAGATGATGCAGGAGATTGCGCAGTGGCCAAAGCGGAAACAGGTCATGCTCATTCAGCACCTTGTTGACCACAAACAGTTCCTCAGGCGTGTGCCCCGGCTAATTGAAAGCAGCTGCGGCCCAATGCACAAACTTCCGGTTCATCGCATCAGATTTCGTCAAACCGATCCCGCCATGCTCTTCGGCATAACGCAACGTCAAAACCAATCCGCGCAAAAGCGGCGAATGCTCCAGTACATCGACATTGGCGTGAAGTTTGAGAGTTGGGTCCATCCTAAGACGCTAGCCAAAGCGCTCAACTTCATCAATCCGCAAGGCTTAGCAGCCCTGCGATATTTGAGGTCTCCGGGTTGCTAAGCCTTGCTACCGTCAGCGCTCTTGGTGACATTCCTGCTTTGCGCAGCGAGTGACATTTCTGAATGGCGTTTACACCACTGGTGCGCGGTGCGCGCTACCTTTAACCGCGTGTTGAATTTGTACGCTGGCCGCATCTGCAAAACGAATTCGGCGCGCAGATCTGGTTAGATGATCCCTCCTCACCTAGCCAAAAACGCACTGTCGAGAACACCAATCGCCGTGCCAGACGCTGATTGCCACGCAACCGAACCAGCAGATTGATGAAACCGTCTTTAAACCAGAGGATCGTTCTTCCAGCGGTCGGTAATATCGTTCAATTCACGGTCATGGGCGTGTTCAATCGCGGCACGTAAATCGTCGGACAATTTATCGATCATGAGGACAACCTTACCGTCGTGAATGGCTGAAATCTGATCAAGAGTGATCTGAACCTGGCCGTGATTTTCAATGTACACATCGATGGTACCAGGCATCACGCGACGCACCGCACCAATCGCCACCTGCCCCTCCTTAGCGAAAACCTGTGCATCGTTCTCAATGTCTGAAAGTTGCATATTATCTCCTGTTATCGGCTGACGGGTTCCAAGAGGAAATCCAACGCGCCATTGCCTTGTTCATCTCCTGCAAAATGAGTTTGACCTAAAAACATCCGTTCGCAAAGGAATACATAAGTCATCAAGATGTTCGCAGAAACGCGTCAATTTCAGTGCTAAGTGCATCCCAGTCAGTGAATTCGCGGACACCATCGACCAGATCGACTTTGCGTTCGCCTAGCACCACATGTTGAACAACTTGGTTCTCAAAATAACCGTAACTGCTCGTGCGGACCGCACCAGCGGCCAAGACTTCCTTGTCAGGCTTGAAATTTGTCCGCATCTCCATTTCTGTTAGGTAATCTTGGGCCTCCTCGAGACCCTCTGGAAACGCTGCTTTTAGGCTTACTGAGACTAGCATCGTCGGACGTGCTTTTAGTTCATCACGGCTTGTTGAAACGAACACTTCAAAATTGGCCGGATGTCGCCGCTCATGCACTGGGGCTGCGAGCACGACACGGTCTACGCCCTCAAAGGAAATTGAGCCCAATCTGTCCTGTGTGTCGAACAATCGGACGACGTGGCCTGCTCTGCGTATTCGCTCCTCCAAGAATTTCGATATTTTACGTGTCTGCCCTTCGACAGTCTCAAAAATAATTAGAACTTCCATTTTGGACTCCTCGTCAAAACTCTAGCTAACACAGGCTCGTTCCTAATTCTGAGCAGATCAGTTTTGGCATCACCTTTGTATCCATTGACCTGCTTTGCATTGCTCTAGGTTAACATGACGCTGGTTATGTGTCTGCCCGGTTAGCCATCAAGCGGTTTCGTACACTCAATAGTCTGGAAAATCCCAAATCATTAAGTTGTCTCTTCAACGTCATGTTCTCTGCGTGAGTCTTCCGCCCTTTGGATTAAAAACACCGTACAACCTACTAAAATCATTTTGTAATTAAAGAAATCCAGAATCGTTTGTGGCCATCGTGTCATCAAGTCGAATGGCAGAATCGTCAAATCTGAGCTAACCCATATCAGCCTCGTGCGTCTTTCAGCCTTTAGCCTAGCGTTGCCAATTTAGGTGTCTTTGCGTTTGCGCAACCTTCTAAGAGAACCCACCCTGCCCCAGCCATCTCCGTAAGGATTGGTGAAAGCCACCTCTGCCTATTAGGTGATCGCCAGTTTACGCTTCCGTTTAACACAGGATGCCAGCAAATGGGTGGGGAATGGCTGTCAAAACAAGGTAGCCGCTTCCAGTTGCACACCGTCGAACTGCGCAAGAAAGGTTACAATGCCATTGCGCCCCTCAAACAAGCACGCTGCCGTCGAAAGCGCGTCTGCCAGAGCTGCGGATTTGGCGGAGACCGTAATCTCGCGCCAGATCGCCTGTGACGGGCGCCCTGTTCGCGGATCCAGAATGTGCCCCACTTCTCCGCTTTCGTCGAACGTTGTGCCGAGAGGCGCAGAGGTTGCAAGTGCGCGCGCAACAAGCGGTACTTCACCGCCAGCTGCCAATTTGACAGGCCAAGCGCGGCCATCTGGTTGCGCTCCAAGCGCACGAAACTCGCCTGTATCGATCAAGATGTTCGTCAGCCCTTCCGCGCTCAGCATGTCTGCCACACGATCTGCAATATAACCTTGCGCGATACCATTCAGGGTCAGGGACATATCCGGTTGGGTGGCGATGGTAGCCGCGTCCAATGTAACGCGATCCCACCCTGTCAGCGCTTGGGCATTGGCGCGCGCCGTTTCCTCAGGCAACGCACCATTCGCAGAGGCCTCAGCATAGCATGCCCAAAGCGGTTGGATCGTTGGATCAAAACGGCCGTCGCTGGCTGCATGAACCGCACCCGCAAGTGACAGGCACTCCAGCAACTCGAATGGCGGTGTGTGCAGTACCCCCGCTCGATTGAGCTGCGACAAAGCGCTTTGAGGGCGGTAGAGACTGAAAATATCCTCAAGTCTGGAGATTTCGGCCGCGACCCGTGTGCTGATCGCTTGCGCATCGGGATGCGCCAAACGCAGCGTGGCCCGCGCCCCGAGGGCCGCACCTTGCCATGTATAGATAGGCTGGGCGCTCCCGAGGCTTGGAGAAATCATTGCGGCGGCACTGATGGCCAGAAAACGGCGGCGGGTTGTCATGGTCTTATTCTCCTGAAGTGCGCGACAAGGCGCGCAGGCGGTCTTCATAGTCGGCATCATCATTGTCGCCGTCCAGTATCACAGGTGCCAGAACGGCATCATCTGGTATCTCGTCCAGCCGCATGAGTTGGCCGCCATTTCGCTCGGCGAAAGCAGCAGCTGTTTGAGTGTCCGAAAATGGGACGAGTTCCGGAGCACCCATGCCGCCAATGACGCGGCTTCCCACGACATAGATCGCATCGTGTGCAGCAATCCAGTTGTCGGTACCCGGTACGGTCCAAGTGGCGGTGGGCGCCCCCATGTCATTCACCCAAATGGCCAGAACTTCGTGGGTTTGTTCAGGCAACCGGATGTAGGCAACGACATCGCGCACCTGACTGAAAAACAGTGGCATGCCGGGCAATCCGCCCAGATGGGCCTGTGCTTTGGGGCCATCATGTTCGAACAGGTTCATTTGGCAAAAATGCCCGACAGCTTCCACGGTGAGCGGCAGCGGCGAGGTGTCTTGCACCGCCTCTTCCTTGCATGCTGTCACCGCTAGGAGGGCACAAATCATCAAAAACCGCATCATGGCTCAACCTTTCTAAACGCGAGCGAGGCCAGACCGAGAGCCAGAAGCGGCCAGACCAGAATGGAAAGCAGCGAGTGCCACACCGGAATGGAGCCGGCAGCACCACTTATGCCCGATGCCGCAGCAGTGGCCTGCGAGGCCGTCAGATTGAACAGGCGAAACGCATCGGCAGGATTTGCAAGCAAGGCGTAAGGGAAGACCGACGTGGTGAAAGTGCCCCCATCGTCGGCGACCACAGCGGCCAACAAGCCAAGATCATACAGAACCACCAGCCCGAGCCAGAGCCCGATAGCCAGACCGGCGGCCCCCGAAGCACGACGCGCCAACGATGACAGTGCATATCCGATCCCCAGAAAAGTCGCGCCAAGCAAGGTTGATGTCCACGTCAGGCGCCACAATGCACCAAATCCAGCAACAGCGGCAGGATCAGTGGCCACAGCGATGGCGGCGGCCGCACCATAACCCGCCACAAGGGCGATGACCAAAATGGAGGTATGCGCGAGCAGCTTACCCGCGAGCACTTCCCAGCGGGCCACAGGATAGGTCAGCAACAAAGGCAGCGTACCGCGCTCGACTTCGCCTGCGACAGCATCGAAAGACATCAAGAGGGCGACAAGCGGCACCAGATAGACCGAAAGTGAGGTCAATGAGGCCACAGTAATGGACAGACGGTCAGCGCCTAATCCACCACTGGGCGCTGACCCTACCGCTGAAAGGACCAGCGAGAATACCACCATCAGTACGACTGCGATCAAGACCCATCGGTTGCGCCGCGCGATATGCGCTTCTGTAATGGCGGTGGCGAGAATACGGGCGATCATTGGCCGTCCCTCCGGCTGAAATGACTGTAAATATCCTCAAGACTGGGTGGGATGACATCGACATCGGCGACTTTGAGCTTCAACGCTGCCACTTGCGCAAGTGTCGCCAGCTTGTCCTCCTGCGTGCAGGTGAGCTGAAGCATGCCGCCTACCCGAATTGCCCAGGGAAGAGCAGCAAGAATATCTGTGTCATAGCCGTTGATAGCGGTGATGTGCATTGAAACCGGCAAGGCCGCCTCGCGTCGCAACTCCGGCAGCGAACCTTCGGCCACCATCTTGCCACCCGACAAGATCAACAGCCGGTCGGTGCGGGCCTCGACCTCGGTGAGAGCATGACTGGATAGCAATATCGCCGCCCCCTCGGCAGCAAGCCGGTCCAGCAGTTCATAAAAGTCCCGCCGAGATACCGGATCAAGGCCGCTCGTCGGCTCGTCTAGCACCAGCAGGCTTGGATGCCCGATCAACGCCTGTGCCAGTCCCACGCGCTGGCGCATACCCTTGGAGTACGTGCCGATACGGCGCTTGGCCGCGTGTCCCAGACCGACCTTGTCGAGCAGCGCCATCGCGCCCGATGTATCCTCACCGCGCAGGCGCATGTAAAAGGTGATTTGTTCCAAGCCAGTTAGAGCAGAATGGAAGGTCGCGTTCTCGGGGAGATAGGCGACCTTGGTGCGGGCCGCTTTCTCGCCGGGGGCGCCACCACATACCGTGATCTCGCCGCTGTCAGCGGCAATCAGCCCCAAAATAATCTTCATCAGCGTCGATTTACCCGCCCCGTTATGGCCGAGCAGCGCCACCCGCTCACCGGCGGCAACGTCCAAGGACACATCGGACAAGGCGCGAACGCCGTCAAACGCCTTAGTGAGATGAGAGATCGTTAATGTCGAAGTCATCAGGTGTGCTTTCAGTTCGTCGCGCAGCGGCATCAGCTTCCATTGCGAGGTATTGCGGCAGAATTGGTATGGTTGGCGCCGTCATCAGCGGGGCACTATCAACAACTCCGCCAGGCAACGTTGCAGGGAAGCTCGATTGCGCCCAGCGGATGAGTTGAACCGCAGGCGCACCCGTCAAAAGAGCGGCGGCAGGTTGGGACCACAAGATGTGATCCATTAAATCGTTCGGCCGGAATGCGCTGTCTGCGATACCGTCACCGCCAAGATCAAAGCTGGCATGATCCGACCAATAATTGCCGCGCCCCTCAAAGCTCCATTCGATGTCACGTGTGCCCACATATTTCACCTGTGTCTGGTTGCCGATGAACGCATTGCCTGTCAGCACATTGCGCTCTGATCCGGCGGTAAAATGGATGCCGATTGTGCAGCCCTCAAAGCGGTTGTTGTAGATCAGATTCTTATGGGCATTGTAGATAAACGTACACCTGTCTGCCCCACCGCGCACCAGATTACCGCTCACATCCGCGTTATTGGCGAAATTCAGCATGACACCGTGGCTGATGTCAGAGAGGCTCAGGTTGTCTTTGATAACAACCCTGTTGGAAAACATGATGGCATAGCCAAGGTGATTGCCAATCGAGACGTTGCCCGACACTTCGGAATCGTTGGTGTACATATAGTGGACGGCAAAACGCAGATCACGGAACAGATTATTGCGGTAGATGCCTTTCCGCGAGGTGTTCGAGAAAATCCCGTCACGCCCCCAGCGGACGGTGTTTCCTTCGATCACGGTACCGGGCGAGTTCCAGACATAAATGCCGTTGCCGCGTTCATTCATACGCCGCTGGCGTGTTCCCTCAATGGTGTTGCCCCGCACTTGGGCATCGTGTCCGCCATGCACATCGACACCGTGTAAATTTCCCAGCACACGGTTGTATTCAATGACTGCGCGGTCGGCTTTTCTGAGAATTTTAATTCCCGCATCTGTTTCCTGACTGTTCAAACCCGATCCTGTCACGGTGAGGTTGGAGATGGTTACATCCGAGGCATCAATCGTCACGACAGTGCCAATGCCCTGCCCGTCGATTATCGCATCGGGACTACCTGTCAGCGTCAAAGGCCGGTCAATGATAATAGAGCCAAGATGCAGACCCGGTTCAAGAATAAGCACATCGCCGGGGTCTGCACCGGCGATGGCAAGAGCAAGCGTGCCCTGCCCCGCTGCCACGTGCTGCTCACCTGCCCAAAGGGGCAGCGCAATCAGCATAGACAGCACAATAGTCAGGGCACGCATCATGATCAGCTCGCCTTTGGCTCGACAAACATCCGGCCGCGCATCTCCATGTGGAGCGCGTGACAGAACCACTGGCAATAGTACCAGAAGACGCCCGGTTTCGCTGCGATGAACGTTACCGATGCTGTCTGTTGGGCCGAAATCTCCATTGCTACGGCATGGTTGCCCATGGTGAAGCCGTGGGTCAAGTCATCGATATCATCAAGGTTGGTCACATAGACCGTAACCTCGTCGCCTTGCTGAACGGTGAAGGATTCAATTGCAAAGTTCGGCGCATTGCTCGACATCCAGACGCGTACTTTGTTGCCGTCACGGATCACTGTGTCTTGATAGTCGTCAATATCAATGCCGTCGATCTCGGCCTGCTTGCGCGCATCGTCCCACGTTGGATCGTTACGATCCCAGACTGATTTCGGGTTTACCACGGACGGGTCAACGATGATTGAATCGTGCGGCTCGGCGAACGTCGGGCCGTCATGGATCAAAGTCATCTTATCCCCGTCAATCGCGAACAGCTGCTCGTTTTCAGGCTTCAGCGGGCCGACGTTCAGGAACCGGTCCTTTGAGAACTTGTTCATGGTCAGGTAGTATTTGCCGCTCGCGCTCAGCGTCTCCCCCATCACGGTAGAGTTGTGGCCGGGCTGATAGTGCACGTCCTGTTTGGTGATGATCGGATCAACATCTTCGCCGTTGAACAGCTGAATAGCCTTTTCGATGTTCCACTTAACCACCTGACTGTCGAGGAACAGAGTTGTAAACGCGTTGCCCTCACCATCATAGCAGGTGTGAAGCGGTCCAAGGCCCAGTTCAGGCTCTGCCACAATAACGCTGCGTGGATCTGCATCGTCATCAAAAACAGCGTCCAGTTTGCGCACGTCGATTACTGAGACAGTGGGCGACAGCTTGCCCGCGATGCACAGGTGAATCTTGTCGGGTGCCATGTTGCAGCCGTGCGGGTTGTTCGCAATCGGGATGTAACGGGTGTACTTTTTGTTCTGACCTTTGCGTCCGTCCAGAACCTTTACCCCATTCAATTCAATGAAATCACCGGCGGCGATACCAGCCTCGATCTCTTTGATGTTGAACACCACAACGTGGTCCATGTCGGCCTCGGTCATGTCCGGCAGGGTCATGCCCATTTCCGAGTTGTACGAGGTTGAGAAGGCGTATTTCCCCTCATAGTCGCAATCGGTGTTGTCGAGGTTGCCAGAGACCATCACCTGCCATGCAACTGTCATCTCGTCGGCATTAACGGCGGTGTAGAAGTTTACATACTTCTCTGGCTCGTCGAGGATTTTGCCGTCATTGACCATCGGCACTTCGTCTTCGCCGTTACAGAAGACGTAATCGGTGCGTGGCCATTTTTGTGGACGCAGACCGTGGATCGCTTTGGCGTTGGGGATCTCGATGATTTTATCGCACTTCATCACATCACAGCGCACACGGGCGACACGGGTATTTGCCTTGTCGTTCATGAACAAGAAGCGCCCGTCGTAGTTGCCTTCGGTAAAGGACATGTGGACGTGGTGCAAATCGCCGTTAGGCGGAAACTCAAGGCCGTTGGCGGCAAGGTATTCCTTGGTTTCGGGCAGCAACCCTTCGGTCAGGATTTTCTTGGATTCATTGGTGATGCCCCAACCCGTAGCCGAGCAGGTGTTGAAGACCGGAATCCGCATCAATTCGCGCATAGACGGGATGCCTAGAATCCGCATTTCGCCGCACTGGCCCGAGGACCAGAAACCGTAGAATTCATCAAGTTGGCCGGGGCCAACTTCGGCACCGGCGGCGGCACGCGCACTGGTGGCTGTTGCGACTGCGGCGACGCCGACAGCGCCCCCGGTCAGTACAGCGCGGCTCCCCAGCGCACCGGCAAGTGCGGCAGTTCCAGCAGTCGCCCCAAGCAGGCCACGGCGTGTGATCGGCAGTTTCTTTTCTTCAGACATAGCTTTTCCCTTCAGTTAAGGATTGGTGGTGTTGTTTGGTTCGGATGTCCCAGATTGCCGCGTCCCAGATCGGGGGCTG
>RCND010000769.1_pt1 | contig 18427 bp, 13 predicted proteins | sample 2041351 | NCBI WGS metagenome assembly RCND01 (sample SAMN09708230, study PRJNA481090) | Marine sediment metagenome, whole genome shotgun sequencing project. | biome: marine sediment; feature: ocean; material: sediment; isolation source: Sewage treatment plant 12B marine sediment (STP12B) ... | reverse complement strand
TTGTAACATATGGCTCTTGTTTCACCATTATCAGCAGACCACGATTTAGAGACTAAAGAATTAGCAGAATTCTTTAATGAAACCCTTGGATTTTGTCCAAATTCGGTGCTTACTATGCAGCGTCGTCCAGCTATAAGTAAAGCCTTTATAAACTTGAATAAAGCTGTTATGGCTAACGAAGGTCGTGTAACTTCTGCCTTAAAACGGATGATTGCTTGGGTAAGCAGTAACTCAACTGGTTGCAGATATTGTCAAGCGCATGCCATACGAGCTGCAGAACGTTATGGAGCAGAACAAGAACAATTAGATAATATTTGGGGGTACAGAACGCATCCAGCTTTTAGTGAAGCCGAACGCGCTGCATTAGATTTTAGTTTAGCTGCTAGTTTAGTTCCAAATGCAGTTGATGAAACCATAAAAAAACGTTTATATGAACATTGGGATGAAGGTGAAATTGTAGAAATGCTTGGAGTCATTTCTCTCTTTGGTTATTTGAATAGATGGAACGACTCGATGGGAACTCACATTGAAGAAGGTGCTGTTGAAAGTGGAGACCAATATCTTGGAAAACATGGGTGGAATAAAGGGAAGCATGTTTAGATTTTAGAAATTCTCCTTTTCAACTCTGGCAAAACCTCATTATCAAACCAAGGATTCTTTGTCAACCAAAATCTATTTCGCGGAGAAGGATGTGGTAACACAAAATAGTTAGGTAAATAGTCTTTTTAATTCGAAACCTAATTTACTGGACTTGATCACTGCCTGGTCTTTATAACTCAAGGTATAGGTTGGTATTCCATCTGTAAGCAGTGAGAATTCCATTTGAAGATTTTCATTGGGCGAGAGTAATTTTTGCGCGATTCCAAGATTGAAGAAACCAAGGCATATGCAACAAAGGATGAGTAGTTTATTTGTAATTAGATTCATTGTTAGGAATTTATATTAATTGCAGGGTTGTTTAAATTTATGGCATATAGTATTGAATTGAGCTTGGTCAAACTCCAAATTGCCTCAAATGGTGATCTAAATGCCATTTTTTTATAGTTAACGGCAAATGTCCCAAAATAACTGCTGAGCAGTTTATTCATTTTGTGCCATAAGCCACCCCTTCAAAGGGGCTGATTTTTTTATTAAAAACACTAAACTCCAAATTGCCTCAAATGGTGATCTAAATGCTTGTATTGCATTTTACCCCATTGATCTTTGGTGAAGTTGCCAAATGATGGGTGTGGTGCCCAGTCTGTTTTTTCACGTTGCTCATGTAATTCATTTAGAAGCGAAATCAACTGGTTTTTCTCAGCGGCAAAATCCTTAATTTCTAGTGTTTTAAAGGCTTTTGCTGTCATACCGTTTTTTTTATAAGGAGTATCACTATACAAGGATTTTTTGAATAATAGGTTAATGAGCCAATTCGATTTCATGCCATAATCGTTTTTTTGCAAGATGATGTTTAGTGGTGCTTGGCAATGCCACGTCATTTGACCTACATTCATCTTTCCCCATTGTGGTTTAGAATCTTCGTTTAGATTATTTATTCGATTTACAATGTCTTTGTAAACAACCTCATTGAAAATGGTTCTCATGCGACTATTAGTTAGTAGTAGTTCGATTAAAATTACAATTTATTAATGAAATTCACTATTGAAGAGCTATTAGGTAAATCCAATAGTGTAAATTGAATTAATCCCGATAACACAGTGGGATCTAAAAACTAAATTTTTTAGATCAAGTTTTCTATCTTTATGCAAAAGCTATCAATGGCCGAAAAACCAACCTCATTTTCCATAAAGAATTGGTCGCAAGACGATCAACCACGTGAGAAATTGCTCTATAAAGGCAAGGCAGTATTAAGTGATGCCGAGTTAGTAGCGATTTTGATTGGTTCGGGCAGCAGGAATGAAAGTGCTGTAGAACTTTGCAAGCGAATTTTGGCAAGCGCAAATAATAACCTCACAGATCTCGGAAAATTATCCATTAAGCAACTCATGGAATTCAAGGGCATCGGCGAAGCAAAGGCCATTACTATTGCTGCAGCTATGGAATTAGGACGACGACGCAGGGGAGAGGAAGCTCTAGAGAAGGAGAAAATTACTTCTAGCGAATCCGTTTTTGAATTGATGCAACCTATTCTTGGTGAATTGCCACATGAAGAGTTTTGGATCATTTATCTAAATAATTCCAATAAGGTCATCCAAAAAAATCAATTGAGTAAAGGTGGTATCACCGGTACTTTGGTTGATGTTCGTCTGGTCATGAAAAAGGCCATTGAGCTTGGAGCCGTGGGCATTATCCTAGTGCATAATCATCCTTCTGGCACTTTGAAACCAAGTACGGCAGACAAACAATTGACTACTAAACTGAAAACGGCCGGCGAAAGCCTTGACATAAAAGTACTCGATCATATCATTGTAACCGAAGCAAGTTATTTTAGCTTTGCCGATAACAACCTGCTGTAAATGTTATTGGTATATACACATAAAGTAACGCCAAGGGTCAAGTTCATATTCAAGCAGATCTGTACAAGGATCTTGAGTATTCCTGTGAGTTTTACCTCTACGATAGAAGAGTTCATTGCCCATGACGGACTAAAGATGTCCTATGCAAAAAAGCCATTAGCTAAAGAATTATTTATTAGGAGCCATGATCTCTTGCATGAACAAGGATTGGCATTTTTAACAATCAATGTAAACGATTGGGGTGATACAAAATGCTTTTTCCCTACTGGTGATATGAGTCATCTCCCATATGATATATTCGCAGCGTCTTTCTATTTGTTAACGCGTTATGAGGAGTATTTGCCACATGTAACCGATGATTACGGTAGGTTTATTGCCGAGGAAAGTATCGCACAGAAGAATGGATTCTTACATCAACCTGTTGTTGATATTTGGGCCTATAGATTCTTGACTGTTTTACGGTCTTTCTATCCAGATTTTGTTCCTACGAAACGGAGCTATCAGATAAAACCCATCATCGATGTGCCCATGGCTTACGATTTTAAGCAAAAGGGTATTATGCGCACAATTGGAGGCACATTGTCTGATTTGGGTCATTTCCAATTCAAAAGATTGTATCAACGATATTCAGTATTATTCGGATTCAAGAAAGACCCATTTAATACCTTTAGTTATATTGTCAATAGGCAAAAGCAAAGTAAGAATAAGTTCATTTTCTTTTTTCTAATTGGTAGTTATTCCACCTACGACAAGAATATCAATATTTACAATAGGAATTTTGTGTCGCTTATTAAATCGGTGGCAGATTATTGTAAGGTTGGCTTGAAGGTGTCCTTCTTTGCACTGGAGGATCTAGAACTCTTAAAAGAGGAGAAGAAAACCATGGAAGAGGTCATAAATACACCTTTGGAAAGTTCTCGCCATTCCTTCTCAAAACTAAACCTACCTGAATCATATAGGCATTTGGTAGAGCTAGAGATCAAGGAAGATTATACCATGGGCTATGTCAATAAAATAGGTTTTAGGGCTGGGACGTGTACTCCTTTCCTGTTCTATGATATGGATTACGAAACTCAAACGCCGCTGTTGATAAACACGTTTCATGTAATTGATACAGCACTATTGAAGCATAACTCGTTATTGGATAAAGAGAAAACATTGCATGAGGTGATACACGAAATAAAAAAAGTGAATGGTATATTTACGCCATTATTTCATAATTACACTTTTTCAGATGAACCAAAATGGAAAGGGTTTAAGGAATTATTCAATGCAATAATAGATTCTCAGAATGAAGCTTAGCCATATCACAGACATATTTTTTGACTTAGATCACACACTATGGGATTTTGATAGAAATTCCGGATTGACTTTCGATAAGATCTTTAAAATGAATGGGATTGATATTCACCTTGGTGAGTTCCTAGCAGTATATGAACCCAAGAATCTGGAGTACTGGAAACTTTATAGGGAAAATAAGATAGATAAAGAATCTCTGCGTTTTGCTAGATTGAACGATGTTTTTAATACATTGAATATGGCTATTGAGCCCTTCATGATCAATAAACTATCAGTGGATTATATTGAATATCTAGCATCGTTTGACCATTTATTGGAAGGAAGTGAAGAATTGTTGGAGTACTTAAGGCCGAATTATAAACTTCATATCATAACCAATGGTTTTCGAGAAGTACAAGAGCGTAAGATGCGAAGCTCAAACATTTTTCATTATTTTGATACGGTCACAGATTCAGAAATGGTAGGCGTCAAGAAACCGAATCCTCAGATCTTTAGCCATGCTTTCGACCTTTCTAGAGCCAACCCTGACACCAGTATAATGATCGGGGATAATTATGAGGCTGATATTCTAGGTGCTTTGGATTATGGGTTTGATGCCATATGTTATAACTATCATAATGAGCAGATTGGTTCCGAGATCAAACAGGTGACCGACCTTTTGGAGCTGAAGGGATATTTTTAAGAAGTAATATTGCTCGCTTAGTACATGGTTAATATTTTTTTTTGAATTGCAAAACCTCACACACGCACAAAGTGTATCTTTACATTTAGGAATTAACTTAATATTTAATAAAAATGAATAAGATAGTACTTCTTCTAATTGTTTGTTGTTTTGGATTGACATCCACGTACTCACAAAAAAACCTTAACGATTATAAGTATGTAATTGTACCTACAAAATTTGAATTCTTTAAAGAACCTGATATGTTTCAATTGAATTCATTGACAAAATTCTTATTTGAGAAATATGGTTTTAATGCGATCATGGTCGATGAACCTTTTCCTTCAGACATTAAGGATAATAATTGCATAGAATTACGTGCTTATGTGGTTGAACATAGCTCCGTGCTTAAAACAAAACTACAGCTTGAAATGTACGATTGTAAAAACGAATTGGTATATAAAACTGAAATCGGGCAAACGCGTGAGAAAGAATACAGTAAGGCTTATCATTTGGCCTTGAGAGATGCTATGGATGAATTGGCAGATGTTAATTATGAATATAATGGCAAAAAATCTCAAGGGTCTCCCGAGACGGAGTCCGTTGAGCCAGTTAAGAATGAGGTTATGGTAACAACTGAAAAATCGATAGAACCGGAAGTCATAACCAATAGTAATGCCCCTGCCAAAATAATCGTTGGCACACAAGTTGTTAAACCTAAAAAGAAAGAAAAGCCATCGACTAAAGATTTAGAGAGTAATATAATGTATGCTCAACCTATTGATGATGGATACCAGGTGGTTGACGGTACACCAAAGATCATTATGACTTTGTACAATACAGGAAAGCAAAACACCTATATCGTAAAAGGTCAAAATGCCATTGTGTATAAAGAAGATGGATTTTGGTATATGTCCGAAAGTATAAATGGTAAGACAGAAATTAAACTGATCAATATTAAGTTCTAACGGCCAACGGCTAATAGTTATACTTATCCTTCCAACGTTGTCTTAGGAAATCTCTTTGTGCGTTTTCACGTGCGTTATTGCCTGGGTCGTAAAGTTTGGTATTCTTAACGTCATCCGGTAAGAACTCATGCGCAGTGAAATTCTGCTCATAATTATGAGCGTACTTGTAATCGTCACCATAACCAAGTTCTTTCATGAGTTTGGTTGGGGCGTTCCTAATGGATAATGGTACGGATAGATCCCCTGTTTCCTTAACTAATTGTTGCGCCTTGCCGATGGCTTGATACGCTGCATTGCTTTTGGGAGAACTGGCCAAATAAGTGGCACATTGGCTTAAAATGATACGCGATTCTGGATAACCAATGGCTGAAACGGCTTGAAAAGTGTTATTGGCAATGACCAAGGCTGTAGGATTCGCATTACCTATATCTTCACTTGCAAGAATCAACATACGCCGAGCTATGAATTTTACATCTTCACCGCCTTCAACCATCCTTGCCAGCCAATATACGGCAGCATTTGGATCACTTCCCCTAATGGATTTAATAAAAGCTGAGACTATATCATAATGCTGTTCGCCTGTCTTGTCATATCGAACCGTATTATTCTGAACTTTCTCGAGAACGGCATCATTTGTAATAGTCACCGTTTTACCATTTTCAGAATTGACGATCAATTCGAAGATGTTTAATAATTTGCGGGCATCTCCACCTGATAAACGAAGCAAGGCATCTGTTTCCTTGAGTTTTATGGTTTTCCTTGAAATATGTTCGTCTTCTTCTATGGCACGCTTCAGTAGGGTTTCTAAATCGTTTTTATCGAATGAATTCAATATATACACCTGACAACGTGATAATAAGGCAGGAATCACCTCAAAACTGGGATTTTCGGTTGTGGCTCCAATCAATGTTACCCAGCCTTTTTCAACAGCCTGGAGTAATGAATCTTGCTGCGATTTACTGAATCTATGAATTTCATCGATAAATAATATGGGGTTCTTTGTGGTAAATAGGCCCCCACTTTGTTTGGCCTTGTCAATAACCTCTCTGACATCCTTAACACCAGAGTTAATGGCACTTAAAGTGTAAAATGGTCGTTTGGATTCTTCGGCAATGATATTCGCTAAGGTAGTTTTACCAATACCGGGCGGTCCCCACAAGATCATGGATGGGATAAGCCCTTGCTTTATGTGCTGGGTCAAAGCACCAGATTTTCCAACCAAATGTTTTTGGCTGATATAATCGTCTAATGTTCTTGGACGCAAACGCTCTGCTAATGGCTCGTTCATGACGTAAAATTACGAAAGGTTGTGACAATATTTCACTAAAACGATAATTGGATGATTTATTGTAGTGTAATATCTAAATTTATGGAATGAATGAGAAGCATCATTTTAAGTTTTCAACTGGAGTAGTGGCCTACCCAATACTTTTTGTGTTGTTGATATGGCTTGTATTTTGGTTCGAAATAAGATTTGATGTTGTTTTTAATTCATATGGTATACATCCTGGGAGTCTTGTAGGGCTCCGTGGCATCGTGTTCAGCCCATTTATTCATAGCGGTATTGAACATTTGTACCATAATACGATTCCTTTATTCGTTTTATCGGTAGCATTATTTTATTTCTATAGAAAAATCGCTTGGAAGGTGCTCATTTTTGGGATACTACTTTCGGGATTATTAACATGGATCATAGGGAGACCGGCAAATCATATTGGTGCTAGTGGATTGATCTATGTTCTTGTGAGTTTCACATTTTTCAAAGGAATATTTGCCAAACACTATAGATTAATTGCGTTGTCTTTGATAGTTGTATTTCTTTACGGAAGTATGATTTGGGGTACACTACCCATTAAAGAAGGAATTTCTTGGGAAGGGCATTTAAGTGGTATGATCACCGGATTATTTTTCGCATTGGTTTTCAAGAAAGAAATAGCCAAACCTAAAAAATATATCTGGGAACAAGAGCATTATAATGAAGAGGAGGATGATTTCATGAAGCATTTTGATGAAGATGGAAATTTTATCGAACGCTTAGAGGAAGAACCAACAAATGACATTGATGTGAAATATTATTTCAAGCCAGATAAGGATTAGATACGTTGGCGAACTACTTCGTATAAAAAGGCCCCACAAGCTACAGAGACATTCAATGATTCAATAGACCCTTTAATGGGTAATTTTGCGGTATCATCACAAAGTTTTAAGATGGAAGGTGTTATACCTTGGCCTTCAGAACCCATGATGATGGCGCAAGGTTCCTTAAAGGATATATCGTAAAGTAAATTTTCAGTCTTTTCCGTGGCAGCGATAACTTTAATTCCTGAAGCCTGCAGATGGAACATCGCATCTTTAATGTGATCGACCTTGCTAATCGGAATATTGAAAACAGCACCTGCACTAGTCTTGATGGTATCTCCATTAATGGGTGCAGCGCCTCTTTTTTGTATGATGATACCATGGACGCCAGTGCACTCCGCCGTTCGCATGATCGCTCCAAAATTTCGGACATCACTAATTTGGTCCAGTAATAAAAACAAAGGTGTTTCTCCAGATTCAATGGTTGCAATAACCAGTTCGTCTAGATCATGAAATTCTATTGGAGATATACTTGCAACAATACCTTGATGATTCTTTTTGGTCAGCCTATTTAGCTTCTCTATAGGTACAAATGATGAATTAATCGAATTTTTGCGTAACAGCAAATCTAATTCTTGATATAACTCACCTCTAAGGCCTTTTTGAATAAAAACCTTATCTATGTTCTTTCCAGAGTTAATAGCCTCAATAACGGCTCGTATACCAAAAATTTGTGTGCTTTCGTCCATGAGGGCAAATGTATGAAAGATTCATAACTAAATTCTTGATACCTGAGCAAATGATTTAATGTAAATGAACAATCAAGAGTCGTGCTAGTTCATCTTGAATATTTCGACAGGACGATTGTTTTCACCAAAAATCAGTAATGATTCTTTTCCTTGCTGTAATGACGCTACGGATTTTACATCACCTGATATATAAAGGCCAGAGTCTTTGGGTAGAATAGGAGTATACCCATCTTTCTGATTCGATTGAAGAATTAGTGCAAAAGGATTATCTAATCTTGGTGTTTCAACTTCTGTATCATATATATTACCTGCAAGAACCAAGTCTTCATAACCATCTTTATTATAGTCAAGAATATCCATACTCAACACAGGAAGCGTTTGTACAATATTAGGTAATTCAATGGTATTGAAAGAACCATTTCCATTATTCAAGAGTACAAGAGACTTAAACTGGTTAGCCTCTCTTTGATAGGCCGTATGAATCTTATCGCCATAAATGTCTTCCAAAGTAGAATTGGCGAACTCGTTGTATGTAGGGAATTTTTCAGAAATAAATGGCATCTGCTGTGTAGAGCATTCTTTACCTCTAACAGGCACGAACTTGCCTTTGTATTTGCTACTTAGTACAATGTCATGAGTGCCATTATCATCAAAATCATCTCCATAAACTCGTAAAGGTTGATCTTCACTGACTTTAAATTTTATATTCTCACCAACATTGCCCACAACATAATCTTTGAAGCCATCCTTGTTTAGATCAGTTTCGATGATTGAGAACCACCAGCCTTTCTGGTTATCGACGCCGTAGTCTTTTGAAACGTCCTTGAAATTACCATTGTTGTTTTGGAACATCCCTATATGAGTCCACTCACCAACGGCAATAAAATCCTGCCAACCATCATTGTTGAAATCAGTGGTTATTACTTTATTGATCATACCAAAGTCCCTGAGTTCCGGAGCAATTAATGAAGCCACATTCTTGAACTTACCATCAATGTTTTGATAAATAATGGATTCTGAATGCATAGGATACTTTTGAGGAATAATTCTATTACCTACAATAATATCTAAATCACCGTCATTGTCGTAGTCGATACTAGTTACCGATTTCCCACTTGAGTTATAGAAACTTTGATTGGATTTAGAGAATTTTCCTTGACCATCATTCAAATATAAGCGGTCCTTATAAAGCGGAGAGAACTCCTTGAATTCGTTACCCCCACTAATCACATACAGATCTTGGTCACCATCGTTGTCGGCATCAAAAAATAGTGCTTCCAGATCCTCGTGAACTGCATCATTCAGAAAAACAGGAATGTTCTGCTTGATGAAACCAGTGCTCGATTGCACAAATAATTCTCCTGCTTGTCCTGACGCACCACTGATGTATAGATCAATTTTGCCATCACTATTGACATCGCCCTTAGTTACAATTGGACCCAACGATGATTGTTTATAGGGGAGTAGTACTTCTTTGGTGAAATCATTATAGTCATTCTCACTATGATTGAAGTTTACTAAACCATTGTTAATTCTTTTAAAAACAGGAATAGTAGTATCTGCAATTCTAGAGGAATTGATCAACGCGTCATTTTCATTAAACGTTATGGTCTGGTTTGATGCAACATTATATACCTCTTCAGTTTTACCGTTCAGCCAAGTAACAGAAACGGTATCAATGATCTTGTTTCCTGAGAGCCCAAAATGAGCAATATCGTCAACCGATGAAAGATAGCCTCTCACTCTCTTTATTTCACGAAATTGTTCTTTACCTTGATATTTGATGGTTACTTTTGCAAACGACTCCGATAACCCACCGGCACATCTCACTTTAAGGTAATTTCCATTGACATCTTTATCGCTTGTATTTTTATATAAGAAAGCATTTTCATCGATATTATTGATCACTAGATCCAGATCACCATCATTATCTAGATCGGCATAGGCGGCACCATTGGAAAAAGTAGGATCCGTGATTCCAGTTCTAGAGGATTCGTCAGTGAATTTTAGATCACCGTGATTAACGAATAATTTATTGGGTAATTTTTCAGAGGGCAAGCTTTTATAGATATCTTCTTTGATATTAAGCGGGACGTTACCTTGATATTGCCTTTTAGTATCTAGGATCTTCATCCGTACATCGTTATCAAGTGCATAACGCCTATACCCATTCGTTACGAATATATCCCGTGTCTCATTATTATCAACATCCATCATAAGTCCGGCCCAACTCCAATCGGTTTTTGACATTTTAGTCAGTTGCGAAATATTATTGAACTTATTATTGCCCATATTGAGTTGAAGGGAATTGAACATGTATTGGTGCTGAAGATCTAGGGTATTTACCAATAGTTTAAAGTTATCCTCGTTCATGGATGCCATTAAAGTCTTGGATCTAATATGATCACTGGATGCCATATCCAAAACAAAAATATCTTGAAGGGCATCATTATTAATATCGCCGATATCAACACCCATACCGTAAAAAGACACTTGATTAGTGTTATCTTTTATGGCATCAGTAAATGTCCCATTTTTGTTATTGATGTATTGAGCATCTGGTACATAATAATCATTGGCGATGTAAATGTCTAACCAGTTGTCATTATTAATATCACTCACGCAAAGCCCGAGGCCAAAGGTTGGTTTAAGTAGTCCCGCTTGCTCAGTTATATCCTTGAATATTCCTTTGTCATTTCGGTATAAATGACTGGAGTTATCCTTAAGTTTTTGTTTATCGCTCAGTATTCTATAGAATGTTGAAGGATCTGTACCATAATAATCATTCTCGTTCATGACAATACAATCCAGATCACCATCCTTATCAAAATCGAAGAAAGCCGATTGGGTGCTAATCCCTGTATCGTCCAGACCGAATTTTTCAGCGTCTTCTTTAAAGGTATTATCTTTTTGATTGATCAATAAAATGTTTCGTCTTTCTTCTTTGGCCTTAGGACCACCTTGGGATACATAGATGTCCATCCATCCATCATTATTTACATCGGCAAATGTAACGCCGTTGGACCATTGTTTGTTTGTATTGATTTTTGAAGATTCGGTAATATCTTCGAAAACCAGATTGCCTTTGTTCAAGTAGAGTTTATTGGGGACTTGATTCCCGCAGAAAAATATATCCTTTAGACCGTCATTGTTAATGTCTTCGATACCTACACCGCCACCATTATAGAAGAAGTCGTAATCAAATAAGTTTTCTTTAGTACTGATATTATGTTCTATAGTATTGTTAAAAGTAATATTGCTAGAAGAAGGGGACACTTTTTGAAAAATAATGTTGATAGATAGATCATCCTCACTCTTTTCACTATTTGAATTTATTATTTGTTGACTTTCAGTTGGATCATTCTTACAGCTAGTTAGGCCAATAAGTATAAGTATGAGTAAAAGAAGTGAATAGGACTTCATAGTATTGTATAAGAAAGATTTAAATTGAGAGTACAAAGTAACAAAAACAAAAAACCTCCAAAATTTATTTTGGAGGTTTTTTAATAAATATAATTTATTTAAATCTGTATGATAATATTAAGTTCTACAAACAGAATGTTATTGGTAATAATCCTTGAGCAGCACTACCTGGGTCTCCTGAAGCAAATAGTAACGATCCATCTGGAGCATACACTTCAAAGAATATTTCACCATATTGATCTCCTGGGAACGACCAGTTTGCACCACTTGCACCAACAGGAACAGTTACTGTAGCTGTAGCATCAAAGAAAGAAGTACTAGCAGGGCCAGAACATAATACAGTAGCTGCATTTCCATCTAGGAAAGTTCCAACGTTGTCTGCACCATAAGGAGAACACATACCAACTTCTTCAACAATTGTTGACCCATCAGCAAGCGTAATATCCACGGTGATACCAGATCCACCATTACCAGCATCAGTTTGCCATCCATCACCAAATGAATCATGCATATCAACTACGTAGTCTCCTGGTGAAGGAGTACATGTCAATAAGGCATTATAAGCGAAAGGAGACGAAAAGAAACCACCAGTAACTGATGCACCAGCACTATCTGCTCCAAAAGTACGACCATCGGTTAATACAACTCTTAACTCAATAATATAGACATCTCCAGGGAAGAAATCGCCAGGGCTTAATCCCATGGCAGCACTCATTTCTCCAAAAGTAGCAGAAACTGTTCCTCTAGGAAGGCCAACTGGTCCAATTGCGAATTCTGAAGCTGGAATGGATTTAACAAATGTATTAACTGAAGGTGTTGTACCATTATCAGGAGTTAAGTCACTTATCCTAGCATATACTTCTACAGATGCAAATAAGCCTCCATCTTGTTCATCTTGTTCTTCAACTTGAACGATGAAAGGTGAATCTGGATCACTTGAGTTCAATACAGCGTTATCTACGCTTATTGTTCTCAATATGGCACCAGTTTCGTAGTTGAGAACATCGTCAACTGTGTTTGAACTGTCTTTACAAGAATTGAATGCGAAGACAATTGCAACAACTGATAAAATTTTAAATATATTTTTCATAATTACTTTTATTAATTAGCTGGGTTAGTAACACCTTCATCCCAGAATACTCTAGTTTGAGTATCTGTTCTTTGTATGACGTTTGGATTCGTAGAAGCTTCATTACCTGGGTACAAGAACGTTCTTGGGAAAGGACCTCTATTAGGTTCCCATCCTCTAGGTAAAGTTCTTGGATATCCAGTTTGTCTAAGGAAATTGAAAAGGTCAGCACCACCACCATATAAAGCAGTAATATATTCTTCACCTAAAATATCCATTTTGTCTTTTTCAACTGGGAAACCATTTCCATCCAATGCTGACTCAGAAGGTGCAGCATTGAAATCAGCAATTTTATCTGCTATCCAATCCGCAACTCTAGTTGCATCTGGTGCCATTGTAAGATCACCTGTTGGATCCAATGCACCAAATGATTGTACTTTAGAAATTGATTTAGTCAACGCTGATTCTAGATATGTTGCTGCCAATGTAGGATTAGACATATTCATTGCTGCAATAGCCTTCATGAAATCAACATTATGAGATAAATAGATAGGCTCTATACCTGCTCCACCACCACCTGCTCCAAGGAACACGCCAGCTTGAAAATATCCTACGAAAGTTTGGTCAGCACCACCATCCCATGTCATGTAATCATTATGATCATCAAACAAACCACCTGCAGGATAAACACCACTTGTAGTTCTTACATCACCATCTGGAGGTGTACCTTCATTATTGAAATGATCTCTACCCCAATAGCCAAGTTTTACAGAACACCAATAATCTTCCTCAGGAGTAAACTCTAAGTGTGGAAAAATCGTGTTACCTGAACATTCTAATGTTTGAGCATTTTCACTTGCAGTCAAAACAAAAAAGGCATTATCTGTTGTTCTATTTAAAAGAGTTTGACCTCCAGGAGTAAGTGCATTTTGTCTATAGTAATAATAACGTCTTCTTGGATCATCATCTTGAAAGAAATCTCCCCAAGTACCAGCCATATTATTCATTAACCAATTAGATGTGTAATTATCAGCACCGGTATCTTGATAATCTTGTTGGTAATCTGGATGACGATTATCTGGTTGTAATAGATTAGTGCCATACCTAAATTGGAAATCGTCAGCAGCATCAGTAATGGCATTAGTGGCGTTAATTACATCCATATCATTACCTAGATTCAAGTCGATTCTCATTTTGATGGTATTAGCTACTCTAACCCAATCAGGTCCGCCATAAAGGTCGGTTCCAACTAAAGGCGCATCAGCTGCAAGTTTTGAAATTGCATCATCCAATAAAGCATCAGCTGCAGCATAAACACTAGCACCGTCATCTAAGTTTGGATTCGGGAAGTCAATTGGATTAGTCGCTTCTGACCAAATGATGTCTCCTAGATAATCAACAAACAATGTCATTAAATGCGCTTCCATAATTTGAGCGACTGCAATATTGGTTGACAGATCAAGATTTTCATTTGCACCATCAATAGCCTCTAAAGCAGCGATGTCTGGTAACATATCAGCGTAGAAATTGGACCAAGCACCACTAAGTGCACCAGAACCAGCATAGTTGAAATAATCTGAATTACCTAGATACTCACCTCTAGATAAACGTCCTCCGTGACCATTGAAAGATGACACAGTAAACAAATATTCCATTTGTATCCTGTTGAATAAGAACGCTGGATCCGACTGTGCAGGCGTCAAAGCGTTCGGGTTGTCAACCTGTTCGAGCTCTATAGTCTCACAAGAGAAGAACAGCATGCTAGTACTAGCAATTGTTAAAATTAATAAGTTATATATTTTTTTCATAATTAATTATTTAAAATTAAGATGCAATTATTAGTGAAAGGTTGCGTCTAAATTTATTTTTTTTGTTAAAATGATGCTTTTACACTAAATCCATACTTCTTAGAACTTGGACCATTTAAGAAGTCAAAACCTCTTGCATTACCTACACCAATACCAGCAACGTTAGGATCAAAGTTAGCTGCATCTGGAGTATTATAAGCATCATACCACAAGTTAAATCCACTAGCAGTAAAAGATAAAGCTCCAAATGGTGTTCTTTCTAACCATTTTGCTGGAACATTGTAGCTTAAAGATATTTCTTGCAATCTAACTACAGACCCATCATATACTTGTAATTCACTTGGACCGAACAATACATTATTAAAATAATAAGTAGAGTTGTTGATCTGGACATTATTTGCAGTAGTTCCTACACCATCAGCACCAATACTATCTTGTCTTACACCTGGTAAGATGAATGTGTTCTTTCTGTCTTCAGGAATCAAACCACGACCTTGTAATACTGATACGGTAGAAGAATAAATATCTCCACCAGCGATGTGGCTTATTTGGAAACCAAGAGTCACATTCTTGAATGATAATGAATTAATGAAATTCATTACATAATCAGGATTTGGATTACCAATGATTGGAGTAATTACTCTACCGTCAGGTAATACAGTTTGATCTTCATTTGCATAGTTACCAGCACTTGTAACAACTAAGTTACCGGCTGCATCTCTTAAAACCCTACTTCCAACGATAACACCTAATTGTTCACCTTGAATTGCAGCATTTCCTAAGTTCGTGAATCCTGTGTATACAATTTGATCATCCACTAATTCAGTTACGATTTCTTTACTTTTAGAGAAATTGACTCTAGTATTCCAATTGAACCCATTTCCTTCACTTCTAAAGATATCTGCACTAAGGTCAACTTCCCAACCGTCAGATTCAATTTTACCAATATTTTCTTGTGTGAATAAAAAACCAGAAGACGGAGGTAAAGGTTTATTAGGAATGATTAAATCTGTTGTTGCTCTATCGAAATAAGAAACGCTAAGATTTATTCTGTTATCTATGAATCTTGCGTCGAATCCTACTTCAAACTCACTAACAAGCTCTGGCTTTAAGTTGGGATTGGCCAATGTATTACTAAGTGTGTTGGTTATAATCCCACCAGTTCCACCAATGCCACCACCGTTTTGCTGCGTAGCTTGATTTACATTCTGAGAGACAGGATAACCTGTTGGAAAACCAGCTGATTGTCCTAAACCTGCTCTAAGCTTTAAGTAGTTTAATCCTTTTTGAGATTTTATACCTTCAAAAGCAGCTGTTGGTAAGAAAGATACACTTACAGAAGGATAGAATAAACTATTGTTTTCTGTCGGTAAGTTAGATACCCAATCATTTCTTCCAGCTACTGTTAAGAATAATAAATTATCGTAGTCAACAGAAGCTTCTCCGAAAACACCAATGATATTTCTTGCCTGAGTAAATTGAATTGGTACTTGGTTCGCATAATTGAAATGTCTCTTGACTCCAAATACTAATTGACCTGTACTCGCTACACCTTGCTGGTCAAATTCTTCAGACCTGCTTGTTGCACCACCGGTGAAAGTAACGCCAAACTTTTCGCTAAGATCGTAATTACCACCAATAGCGACATAGTGATCCCATATTCTGTTATTGTTATCCCAAGTATCTAAGAATCCATTAACTGCATCTGAGAAGTTGACACCACCCTTATTCGAATCCGCTTGATTTCTTTCGTTATAAAAATCAAGACCAGCTCTATATGTTAAGTTAAGATTGTCATTGAATTCATATGTTAAGGACGCCGTACCATAAACCCTATTGGTTAATTGGTTGTTTGATGCATTCTTAACAGACCATCTTGGATTAATGATATCATTACCATTACGATAATAGATACTTCCTCCAGTTTCAGGAATTTCAAATTCTAATCCCATAAGATCCACACCTACTGGTGTAAAGAATACATTACCAAAAGTAGACCATCCTTGAGTACCATTACCTAAACTAGCTGAAACAGGAGGTGATTTAACATCATTCCTTGAGAAGTTCAATACAGCACTTGCACGGAACTTATTGCTTAATTTAGCAGTACCACCGACAGATAAAGTATTACGGGTCTGGCTGTTACCAGGAGTAAAGCCTTCTTCATCAAGATGACCGTAGTTTACATTATAAGTTACATTACCATCAGTTGAAGCTCCTTTTATGTTGACAGACGTGTTAGTAACACCACCAGTCCTGAAAAATTCTTCTACACTATTATATGGTTTGTAATCGTAACGCGTACCAGCATATTTTTGAGAAAGCTGGTTGTTACCGAAGTTACCAACGATACCATTCAAGAAGGCTGAAGAACTATAAGGGTGCTCCACCGTACCTGCCGCATCAATAAGTTGTGCGGGATCATTTAAGTATCCATCAACACCGTTTGGTGAGAAAGAAGGTCCCCAGTTACTGAAGAACCATCCAAATGATTGGTTGAAACCACCACCGTATTTTTGTTGGTAATCAGGTAAGGATGCAATTTCGTTAAAGAAAAAGGATTGGTTAACAGTAATCTCAGTTTTCTTAGGGCCAGCTCCTGCAGAGGAACCAGATTTAGTGGTAATAACAATAACACCATTCTTACCCTGAGACCCATAAAGAGTAGCAGCTGCTAATCCTTTAAGAACGTTAACACTTTCAATATTATTAGGGTCAAGATCCAAGAATCTTGATGATCCAACATTACCGTCAGCGAAATTACCCTGTGAATTGGTATCACTACTAAAAGGAACACCATCAACAATGAATAATGCCTGGTTACTACCAGAAATAGAGGTATAACCTCTAATTACTACATTGGTTCCAGAACCAGAAGTACCACTCTGGGATTGAATCTGTACACCGGAAGCCTTACCAGATAATACTCTGGCAACATCACCTTCTGTGCGTTGCTCTATATCCGATTGGTCAATTTCAGCCACCGCATAACCAAGAGCTTTTTTCTCTCGCTTAATACCTTGTGCAGTTACTACGACTTCAGTTAAAGTCTCGAGATCCTCTTGCATCGTTACATTAATAGTAATGTTTGAAGCAGTAATTGTTGCATCTTCTACACCAATAGTAACTTCCTGAGTTACAAGACCTACATAACTAAAAGTCAGTACACTACCCGAATCAGCCGAGATGGAATAATTACCATCAAAATCGGACTGGGTTCCAGACGTTGTACCTTTTACAATAATATTAACTCCAGGTAGTGGCAAACCATCTTGGTCTGATACCGTTCCTGAAATTGTTTTTCCTTGTGCAAACGTTAGTTGCACAACAAACGCTAATAATAGCGTTAAAATTCCACTAAACTTTGTTTTCATTTTATGATTTATTTGAATTAGCCTACGCCAAAAATCTTAATAAAAAGTTAATTTACCAATTATAAACCCTTAAAATTTCAATTTTTTTTCTAAACACCCTAGATAATAAGCCGTTGCACGTTAAAATTGAGTCGTTAAGCTAATGTGTATTTTAGAATCTGAAAACTTGAATTTCTGGTTTTCATTTTTACCATTTGCATAGTTGAATTTTAGCAACCCCGAATTTGTCAATAATCCAAATCCAAATCCAAATCCATATAAGTTTTCCTGCGTATTCGATAGGTCATTTTCTAAATATGCTGCATCTATTATTGAATTGATATAGATGCTTTTAGATAATTGATACCGATACTCGCTGTTGATCAATGCGTAAGAAGATGCGAATAAACTGTTTTCTTCAAATCCCCTAATGGAAGTAATGCCGCCAAATCGATATAGCTCATTGAAAAAGTAGTTGTCTGAAAAAAGAAAGGAACCAGTAGACCTTAGATAGATACTGTTTCGAGAATTCAAGTTGAATATCTTGAAAGCATCATATGTA
>RCND010000768.1_pt1 | contig 18441 bp, 16 predicted proteins | sample 2041351 | NCBI WGS metagenome assembly RCND01 (sample SAMN09708230, study PRJNA481090) | Marine sediment metagenome, whole genome shotgun sequencing project. | biome: marine sediment; feature: ocean; material: sediment; isolation source: Sewage treatment plant 12B marine sediment (STP12B) ... | reverse complement strand
TTAATTACTTATGTAAAAGATAGGCCAGGCCATGATTTAAGATATGCTATTGATGCCTCCAAAATTAACAAGGAATTAGGTTGGACACCTTCAGTAACGTTTGAAGAAGGATTGGAAAAAACGATTGATTGGTATTTGAATAATACGGACTGGTTAAATAATGTAACTTCTGGAGTTTATCAAACGTATTACGAAAAACAATACAAACAAGTATGAAACATACATAACTAAATTTTTAATAGTCAAGGAAATGATTATTCTTGATGTTCCAAGTGACTTTTGAAAAAGAATAAAAATAGACACATGAAAGGAATAATATTAGCCGGTGGATCAGGAACAAGATTGCACCCCTTAACACTTGCTGTAAGTAAGCAATTAATGCCTATTTATGACAAGCCAATGATTTATTACCCATTATCTACATTAATGGGGTCAGGGATTCGGGATATTTTAATTATTTCGACGCCTCAAGATTTGCCATTATTTGAAAAGTTGCTGGGAGATGGAAAAAAATTCGGATGTAATTTTCAATATGCTGTTCAAGATGAACCTAATGGCTTAGCACAAGCCTTTATTATTGGTGCAGACTTTATTGGAGATGATAAGGTTGCCTTGATTTTAGGGGATAATATATTCTATGGCACAGGATTGTCTGATTTATTACAGGCTAATAATGATCCAGATGGAGGTATCGTATATGCTTACCATGTACATGATCCTGAGCGCTATGGTGTTGTTGAATTTGATGCGTCAGGTAATGCGGTTTCCATAGAGGAAAAGCCTAAAGAGCCAAAATCAAATTATGCAGTTCCAGGTATTTATTTCTATGATAATTCTGTAGTAGAAATTGCAAAAAACATAAAACCAAGTCATCGCGGTGAATTAGAAATAACAGATGTTAATAAGGAATACCTCAGTCAAGGTAAACTAAAAGTTAGTGTGCTAGACAAGGGCACAGCTTGGTTAGATACAGGTACGTTTATCTCTTTAATGCAAGCGTCTCAATTTGTTCAGGTTATCGAAGAGCGGCAAGGTCTAAAAATTGGAGCTATTGAAGAAGTTGCTTATCTAATGGGCTATATAACAGAAAGTCAACTCAAAGAATTAATTCAACCTCTAATAAAAAGTGGCTATGGTAAACATTTACTAAGCTTATTATCTAAGTAAAAGAATGAGAGCTAAAGAATCGAAATTAAAAGGGTGTTATGTGCTTCAACCTACTATTTTTAAAGATAAGAGAGGTTACTTTATAGAGAGTTTTAATCAGAACGTATTTAATGAGGCTGTAGGGCTAGAAGTTAATTTTGTTCAAGATAATGAATCCCAATCTTCCAAAGGCGTCTTAAGGGGTTTACACTATCAATTAGGACAGCATGCCCAAGCTAAGTTGGTAAGAGTTGTAAAGGGTAGTGTTTTAGATATCGCTGTTGACATGCGACCAGATTCTGAAACCTTTGGACAACAATTTTCCATTGAACTTTCAGAAGAAAATAAAACACAATTATTTGTGCCTAGAGGTTTTGCGCATGGCTTTGTTGTTTTAGAGGATGAAACTATTTTTAGTTATAAATGTGATAATCTATATAATAAGGCGTCAGAAGCAGGCATAATTTATAACGACAAAGATTTGAACATTAACTGGCAATTACCTGATACAGATTTTATTATTTCAGACAAAGATTTGGTGTTACCAACTTTTAAAAACGCTCAATTATGATAACGGTACTCGTCACAGCAAAAGGGGGTCAGTTAGCACAGTGTATTGAAACCTTAACCCACAAATACTCAAATATTAATTTCATTTTTAAGTCCGCCTCAGAATTAGATATTACAAATAAAGCCCAAATAAATTCCGTATTTAAGAGTATAAATAACTTAGATTATTGTATCAATTGCGCAGCTTACACAGCTGTAGATAAGGCAGAAACGGAATATGAGTTTTCTGACGCAGTAAATCATATTGGAGTTCAAAATCTTGCCGAAGCCTGTGAAGCGAATACTGTGACATTAATTCATATTTCTACGGATTTTGTGTTTGATGGTAATGCCTTACAACCGTACAATGAAGACAGTATAACGAATCCATTAGGCGTTTATGGTGAAACTAAACTAAAAGGAGAACACGCTATAACTGAAACGCTTCACAACTATTTTATTTTAAGGACATCCTGGTTATATTCAGAATTTGGTAATAATTTTTTAAAAACCATGTTGAGGTTATCGAGTGAACGAGATGAAATTAGTGTTGTAAGCGACCAAATAGGTAGCCCAACCTATGCCAAAGATTTAGCTCAGGTTATACTAAATATCGTTAAGACAAAAAACATCTCTTATGGAATTTACAACTATAGTAATTCGGGTATTACAAGTTGGTGTGGTTTCGCAAGTGAAATATTCAGATTAAGTAGTTCTAGTATTAAACTAAATTGTATAGAAACAAAAGACTATCCAACACCAGCTATAAGGCCCAAGTATAGTGTTCTAAATACTTCAAAAATTGAAAAAGCACTTGGAATAGAGGTTCCTAATTGGAAAGACAGTTTGGTAAATGCATATGCAAATTTAAAGAGTTAGACTCATGAAGAAACTGCAATATTAGCCGCTTTATATTTAGGCAGAACAATAATGGAAGTTTAAGAGGTTAATATTTATGTTGAATATAAAGATGATAAATCTCGGCCTACTGAGGCTGACAAAAGATCAAATACAGTCATTAATTCATACTTAAGCGAAACAGAATTCCTTTTAATACGTGAAGAAAATAGACAAAATAATTTTAGTATAAGGAATAGTTACAACGTCTGTTGGATTGTCGATCCAATAAATAGGTTAAAGTTATTTATTAAACGAAGTGGAGAGTTTACTGTAAATATAGGATTGGTTGAAAAAGAGAGGCCAATTTTGGGTGTTATTTGCACTCCTGCAAGTATGACATTCTATTTTGGAGATATAGAAAATAAATAGGCCTATAAATCTATATTGAAATCACACAATTCAAACATTTTGAGGTGAAAAAGATGGCTAAGCAACTACCAAAACATACTTCAGATAAGAATAAACTAAGAATAGTCGCCAGTAGATCTCATTTAAATAAAGAGACACTATATTTATAGAGTCTATTGAAAGGCAAGAAAAAACTCATCAAATTATACATGAGGGAAGTTCCTTAAAGTTTTGTTTGGTGGCGGAAGTAAGCGGAGATGTTTATCCTAGATTCTCACCAACAATGGAGTGGGATACAGCTGCGGGACATCCTAATTGTAACGCAGTTGAGGTAAGGGTTATTTCGAATGAAACTGGTGCCTCACTCATTTACAATAAAAAGAATATTCTAGATCCAGAGTTTGTTGTATCTTAATTAAAAAGTTGCTAATTTAAGGTTCTATTTAGAAAATAAGAACTAAAAACATCTTTTGAGTTGGTTTTAAAATCTATTGAAAATATAGCTGATAGTGCTTCGTTTAGTGCTGTAATCTATTGGTGAAATCATTAATAATAGTATTTTTGCAACACTAAAGTTTAATGAAACTATATTAGGCTAAAAGTAAGCACAGTTCTTGCATGAAAAAGAAAAATCTTATCATATTTGGTACGCGGCCAGAAGCTATTAAAATGGCACCATTAGTGAAAACCTTTTTAGAATACCCAAATGAATTTGAAACCCGAGTTTGTATTACCGCTCAGCACAGAGAAATGCTGGATCAAGTTTTAGAGTTTTTTAGTATTACTCCAGATTACGATTTGGATTTGATGAAACCTAATCAGAATCTTTATTCACTTACATCAGATATTATAACAAATCTTAAACCTGTTTTAGAGGATTTTAGTCCAGATTTTGTATATGTACATGGTGATACAACAACAACCATGGCGGCTAGTATTGCAGCTTTTTATTCTGGAGCAAAAGTATGTCATGTAGAAGCAGGTTTAAGGACTTTTGATAAGCGTTCACCTTTTCCTGAAGAAATAAATAGAAGTATTGCAAGTCGTGTTTCGGACTATCATTTTGCACCAACCACGACTTCTAGAGACAATCTATTAAATGAAAACATAAAACAATCAAATATAGTAGTTACAGGTAACACGGTAATAGATGCTTTAGAATATAGCTCGAGTATAGTTAGTTCTGATAATTATATAGATAATGAAGTTGAGAATTTAAAGACTATTGTAGATAATGAAAAGCGACTAATTTTAGTTACTGGTCATAGAAGAGAAAATCACGGAGAAGGTTTTATAAATATTTGCTCTGCATTGAATAAAATAGCACAAAACCATAAAGACATTCAAATTATTTATCCGGTTCATTTAAACCCAAATGTACAGAAGCCGGTATATCAATTACTTAGTAATCAAGAGAATATTAAATTAATAACTCCGTTATCCTATCCTGCATTTGTTTGGTTAATGAATAAATCAGATTTAATTATAACAGATAGTGGTGGAGTACAAGAAGAAGCACCAAGTTTAGGAAAACCTGTATTAGTAATGAGAGATACTACAGAGCGACCTGAAGCAGTTGAGGCAGGAACAGTACTGCTCGTTGGGACAAATACTAATCAAATTATACTTGAAGCCGAAAGGCTCTTAAATGATAAAAAAAGCTATGACACAATGAGTAGACTCCATAATCCTTATGGGGACGGAAAAGCTTGTGAGCGTATTGTTGATTTTATTTTAAATATATAACATGAATAAACCTGAAGTAGTAATGATAGGTTTGGGCTACATAGGATTGCCTACCGCGGCCTTAATAGCACAAAACAAAATTAATGTACACGGTGTAGACATAAACCCTAAAGTTGTAGAAACAATAAATGCAGGTAAAATACACATAGTTGAACCAGATTTAGATGCAGCTGTCGCAGAAGCCGTTAGTGAAGGCTATTTAAAAGCTGATACTAAACCAATTGAGGCAAACACTTATTTAATTGTTGTACCCACTCCATTTAAGGCTAAAAACGAACCTGATATTTCATTTGTAGAATCGGCTACAAAAGCTATTATTCCATTATTGAAAGCCGGCGATTTATATATTATTGAATCGACGTCACCAATAGGTACTACCGAAAAAATGATGGATTTAATTTACTCAGAACGGCCAGAGTTAAAAGATGAGTTATATATAGCATATTGTCCAGAACGCGTTTTACCTGGTAATGTTATGTATGAGTTAGTATATAATGATCGTGTTATCGGAGGGGTTAACACTAAATCTACAGAAAAAGCGATTGATTTTTATCGTCAATTTATTAAGGGAGACTTGCACAAAACTAATGCTCGTACTGCAGAGATGTGTAAGCTTGTAGAGAATTCCTCTAGAGATGTTCAAATTGCATTTGCAAATGAATTATCATTGATTTGTGATAAAGCAGACATTAATGTTTGGGCGTTAATTGATTTGGCAAATAAGCACCCAAGAGTAAATATCTTACAACCTGGATGCGGAGTAGGTGGGCATTGTATAGCGGTTGATCCGTATTTTATAGTTTCGGATTACCCTATGGAGTCTCAAATTATAGGAAAAGCTAGAGAAATTAATAATTACAAGTCTTTTTGGTGTGCTGAAAAAATACAATCTACAAAGCTTGAATTTGAATTAAAACATGGACGCAAACCAAGTGTGGCGCTAATGGGACTCGCTTTTAAACCAGATATTGATGATTTAAGAGAATCACCAGCTAAATATATTGCTCAAAAAGTGCTTCAAAATTCTAATAATGAAGAATATTTTATTGTTGAACCGAATATAAAATCACATAAAGTTTTTAAGCTTACGGATTATCAAAAAGCTGCGCACGATGCTGATATAATAGTCTTTCTCGTAGCCCATAAAGAATTTAAATCATTAGTTATAGACACGGATAAAAAAGTTATTGATTTTTGCGGAGTGATTAAATAATAAAACAAATAGTATCATTTTTCTTTCAGTAATAAGCTTTAGCCTTGTTTCTTAGTGTGAAAATAAAGATTTAATCGATTATCACCTCAAAACAGGCCTATAGAGCTTTAACCAAAAAGTCTAATTAACGACAAATTTGATGATAAGATTCAAATAGAAACGCTCTGTTTTTTTTAAAAAACAAAGAGAAATTATCGATTAATACTCAAATTAGACAAAAAAACGAACTTAGAATCTATAAGTAATTATAGCTTAGCGCTAAATGCATTTGTTAAGAAGGTTTTTCAGATAGCAAGTCCTATCTTTTATCAGATTCTAAACCAGAATTGATAAAAGGTGTTTAAAATAATTATTTAATTAAAGAGTTCACAGCTATGGCTAAATGAATAAACTGTTTAGTTTTTTTTCCTTTGTGGTAGAGATAAATAAATGCGGGTTTTAGGAAAAAATATTACCGTTAGAAATAGCGGTCTGTAACTTTAAAAAATGGCAATGCGATTTAAAACGATTAAGGAAATTCTAGTATCTAACATTTCGTTTGCAATATTAGTATTGGGATCTGGTAGTAATTTCTTAGTCATATTAGTTATAAAAAAATTCTTCGACCAAGCTGACTTTAATACCTATTCATTGTTTTTAACTTTTATTGGTATTGTTTCGTCTTTTGGATTAATTGGTTTTGACCAAATTTTTTTAAGACTTTCTAAAGTGGAGTTGAAACGGATAGAAATCAATTCTGATATTTTGTTTTTTTTGTTTCTTGCCGCCTTTTCTGCACCTATATTATTGTCTTATTACTTTTATTCTAAAAGTACCGAATTAAGTTTATATCAATTTATAGTCACTGGTATAGGGATAAACTTTATTATTTTAACGTACAACCTTTTTAGATTAACAAAGCAGTTTAGTAAATCACAACTTTTTAAAAATGGATTTAAAATTGCCGTTTTAGCTTTTACTTTAATTTTTGTGTTCATTATCAAGAATGAAATTACCATTAATCACATTATTGACTTTATGGTCATTGCTGTTTTTTTATTTGCATTAAGCGGCTCTTGGTTTTTGTATAAGAATATTAAAATTATTCATAAGCGTACGAATAACTTATTCAATTTTTTTTTATCGTATGGTATTAATTTGGCGATAATAACAGCATTGAGTTTTGGTGAAAGATTAATAATTTTAGAAAATATAAGTGAAAATGATTTTGGGAAATACTTCTATTATTCTACAATATTCCTCTTTCCATTAACACTTATCCAACAATATGTTGGTTTTAAGGAGCTAGTTGGCTTTAAAGACTTCGTGGACAAAACTGCTGTGAACAAAAAAATAAGAACAATGATTTTGTTAGGGATAATGCTTATTGCTCTGATTGTTTTTATTGCCCTAATTGATAACGGTTTTTTCTTACAAGTAGATTTTGCTTCAGATTTTTGGTTAATAACGGTCTTAGCAATTCTAGGCCTAGTTAAATTAGTTTATGGATTGTTTTCTGCCCTCTTAGGAGCTGTAGGTAACACCAAAGAGATTTATTTGGTAAACTTATTTACAATTATTTCAATTTTAATCTGTCTATGCTATCTATTCTTGATAAACTTAAATTTAGTGACAATTACTATAAGTTTAATTTTAATCTTTTTATTAAGATCATTATATATATATTACTCGTATGTTATCAAAAGAGAATAAAAGAGTATATATAAACTTAAATGAGTTGATATTACTTGTACTTTCATTAACGTATGCAGGTATTTCTAGCAATATATTTTTCGGGTTTAGAGTTGTTGATATATTAATTTTTATTGCTTTCTTTCTTAAGCTGAAAAAAAAGATAGACCCAAATGTTTTTATCATTTTTTCTCTTTGGTTACTGTCGGTTACTATTTCAAGTATATTTGGTATAATCTATAAAAATCCATTTATAGCTAGTGATTTAAGATTCTTTTCTATATTCATTTTTGCGGCCTATATTGGTTATTCAATGGGAATGTCAAATAGTTTCGATGTTAAAAAACTTTTCTATAGATTAATGTTTTTAACACTATTAATTTATTGTTTAATACCATTCTTTGATATTTTGCGTTTTTATTATATACCAAAAAGTTTTCAAAAAGATGAACATCTAAACACCATATTCGGGCCTAGTACAATAATTATAAATTACCTATATCTTTATTTAGTTTTAATTAATAAAAATCGCCCTATATCTTTTTATTTGCTTTATTTATCATTTGCGATTATTATATATAGTTTTAGAATATCAAGAATGGACTTAGCACTAATGCTTTTGTTTTTTTCATGGTCAGTAATTTTTAGATTTGGTGATAAAATAAAAGTTAAACATATAATAGCTGTATTTGGATTTATGGTAGTTGGGGCAATTATTTTTTATACAAACGATAGTGATAGATTTCAAGGTCTATTTAATCCAAGTAAAGACTCTTCTTTTGCATATAGAATATTATCTAATAACGAGTTTATAAAACAGTATTCTGATAGCTCTATTCTTGTTAAAACCTTTGGGTTTGGAATAGGCTCAACGATTGACACTTATTTTAATGATTGGTTTGGACACATTAAATTTACACTATTAGATAATGGCCCGTTAACCGTAATGATGAAAACAGGAGCTTTCGGGTTAATGGCCTTTATTATGGTATTGTACTATCCTTTAAAAGGATTGAGCTTTTGGAGGAAAATAATAATTATTTTCCCTATTTTGTTGTCTTCTGCTCTTTTTAGTCATGTAATTTATAATCTACTATATATTTTAGGATTTTATTTTATGTGTTTTAAACTGCGAAATTTAAAACCATAAGTGATATTGAAACAAGAAATGAACTTATATTACCTAACCCTCGAGGGCATATCCTCAACAGTTTTTGAATCTCAAGTACTTAGCTTAAAAAAAAGATTAGATAACCGTAAAATTAACACAAAGCTAATAATAGGTCAAAAAATTAAGTCTAGAATACCACCAATTAAATTCTTAAATTTATGGATACAAAAATCTGTATCATTTATTTTTTTGGGGCCTCTTATAGATCATAAAAAAATTGCGATTAGCCTAGAGCATAAAATAAAATCAGATAGTTTAATAATTCATTGTAGAAATATTGAGGCTGCTTATGTAGGTTTATTAATAAAGGAAATTAGTCAAAAAAATATTAAAGTTATTTATGATGTTAGGGGTTACGTTGAAGGAGAAAAGGCCTTTTTTAATGAACCAAATAGAGAGCGCTTATTCCGAAAATTAAACAAGCGATTATTTAACTCGGATATTCATTTCAGTTTTGTGTCTAAAGAACTTTATAATATTTACAAAAAGACCTATAAGATTATTGAGGATAGGGTTGTTTTTTGCAATAGCGCTTATGATGATAGCATATTTTCAGTACCAAGTCAAAACGACTCTTCTAAAACTAATGACTTAGTAAAAATAATCTTTGTTGGGGGAAATCAACTCTACCAAAAAATACAAGAAATAATAAATGTTATTAAGAAAAGACCAGAGGTAGAACTCACGGTTATAACACCAAATAAACTAAATATTTCATTAAATGGAACTAATATTAAATTGATTAGTGATTTAACTCAAAGTGAAATAAATTTGCTTGCGGATGATTTTGATTATGGCATTATATATAGAGATGGTCAGGTATTTAATAACGTTGCAACACCAACTAAAGTTTCTGAATATTTTGGTAAAGGATTAAGAATTATTGCGATAAATTCTGCAGGTGCTTATACAGATCTTATTGCGAACAATAAATTATTTGGAAATGTAGTTAATTCGGAAAAGGAATTATTAACTCTAGATCTGGAAAAAACAAGTTTTGAACAAAAAAAAGCAATTAATTTGTTTGCCTTTAACAACTTGTCATTGTCTAATAATTTAGAGAAATACATAGATTTATATAAAAAATTAAATGAAGACTTTTAAAAAAGATATTCAAAGAATTGAAGGTGGTGTTTTAACGAAAATGCTCAATATAAGCTTTTGGATTATTTTAAATTTCAGGATATCAAATTTCTTTTACAGAAATGGATTGTTTATAATCTCAAAATTATTTTGGCTAACAAACAGAATAATATTTACTGTAGATATTGATCCTGGAGCAGATTTGGCTGGTGGTTTAAAGCTTACTCATCCTATGTGTATTGTTGTGGGTAGAGAAGTGACAAGCTTAGGGAACTTAACGTTATATCAATCCACCACTTTGGGAGGAAGCGACAATCAAGAGGTTGTTTATAATGGAAGAATAGTGAGACAACCCTATATCTACCCAGAAGTTATAATTTATACCTCCTCGGTTGTAATTGGGCCATTAATAATTGGCAAAAATTCAACTATAGCTGCAAATTCGACTATTACAAAAAATGTACCTAAAGATTCTATTGCTTATGGCGTTAACAAATTGAAATATAAAAAAAACAGTTAAGCTTTATGGTTTTAATAAGTCTATACCCAAAGTTCAGTAACGTTGGTGGTGCCCAGAAAATGTGCTTATCTATTCATCAAGGTCTAATGGGGTTTAACTATTTTAAAGAAGGATACATATCTTCATTTAACAACTATAACACAATTGAACCTAGTTATAAACACTTAATTAATAGTAAAGATTACATAAAGTTTCATGTTTATAAATTTATTAAAGACTATCCAAATGCAATATATTTATCTCATCATAGGAAAACAACTTCATTATTAGTTTTAGCTTCAAAAATATTAAATAGAAAATTTAAAATTATACACGTGGCTCATAGTGAATTCACAAATTTGAAGTATGCAACCTTTCTCCCAGACCTTATTATTGCTGTATCAAATGGTGTGAAAATAAATCATGAATCTTATTTTAATACAGAAAATGTTAAAGTAATTTATAATGGGATAGCAACGCCTTTAAAAAAGAAAAAAAGGAGTTATAATAATAAAAAAATAAAAATTTTGGTATCTGGAAGGATAATTAAAGGGAAACAACAATTAGAGATAGTTAAAGCCCTAAGAAATAAAACCCCAAGAAATTTAGAATTAGTTTTTGCAGGAACTGGTGAGTTATATGAAGAGTTGGTATTTTTAACTAAAGATGACCATCATTTTAAAGTCTTAGGCCATATTACTAATATGGATGACATTTGCTTAGATTCAGATTATATTATGCTTTATTCTTTAAAAGAGGGACTTCCTTTATCTTTAATTGAGGGTACTGCATATGGGCTACCAATATTGTGTAATGATGTTGGAGGAAATTTAGAAATCTTAAATAAATATAACGGTTTTAAAATAGAAAGCTTAGAAACCCTCCCAAGTTTATTAGAAAAAATTAGTACTTTAAGTACTGTGGAGTATTTAAAACTTTCAAATAAAAGCTTAGATACATTTAAAGAAAAATTTGATTTTGAAAAAATGATTAATTCATACTATCAATACATTTTAGGGCATGTCAAAGGCTAAGGTTTCATTAGACCATGTATATAATATATTACTTGTAATACTTGCTGTTTCACTGCCATTACCAGATAGAGTAGCGCCTATTATCATTATTTTGTTAGTTATTACATCTGTATTATTAAGATTAAAATATAAAATATACGAAAAGCCTCAAATCATTTCTTATTTGTTTTTTTTAATTTTTTTTTACTATATAATAAGATTGTATGGAAGTCAAGACCTAGACGAAGGTTTAAAATTTGTAGAAAAAAACTTAATATACTTTGTAATTCCAGCAGTTATAATTCCTAAATTAATTAAAAACGCAAATTTTATTTATAAAGGGCTTATTATAAGTTTTTCAGCCATTTCCCTTTATTCAATTCTATTAAGTTTCTTAGATTTTTTCTTTTTTAACCAAAAGGATAATAGGTGGTATTTCCAAAATATAGAAGATTATGGTTTTCATCCTACATATATGGGACTTTATGCGATAGTATGCATCATTATTATTGATCGAAAGAAACTTTTTAGTCATCGAATTAATTTGCTACTCATTGGGGTAAATATTCTTTTTATTATTTTTACAGCAAGTAGAATTGCTATTTTGGCTCTAATGATATTGTTTATTTTTAGAGCAATTTTTTTCAAAAAGAAAGAATACGTGGTTGTTTTAATTGTTTCAAGCTTGGCTTCTGTTTCTTTTTATTTTATTTCTGATGATTTTCAATATAAAATAAATCAATTATCAACTTTTAAAGGTTTAGATCACTATGATAATAATGATTATGGTAGTGTATCGGTTAGGGTTGCAAAAATAACTGCGGCAAATAATGTATGGCAAGAACATTTATGGTTCGGTTATGGAACAGGAGGCTTAAATGAAGCTTTAAATAAACAATACAGATCAAAAGCCATTGAGTGCTGGCCTTGTTCTCGACAAAAATATAATCCACACAACCAATATTTAAGTATTCTTGCCGGTCATGGTATAATTGGCTTTGTTTTATTTGCTTTATTGATTATTTTTTTAGTCTATAAAGCTATCAAATCTAAGAATTACATACTCATAGAATTAATATTGGTATTTTTAATATTTGGTTTAACCGAATCAATCTTAGAGAGGCAAAAAGGTATTTTGATTTTTGTGATATTACCTTATTTAATTTTCACCGTGAACGAAAATATAACTAATAATAAGTCTTTAAAGAACCAATGAAATCGTTAAGCAAAGCTTATAATAAGGGATATATATACAGTTTTTTTGCTGTTCTTAGTATTCTTATTTTAGTAATCTACAAATATATTGTCTTTTATCAAAATGTGCATTTAAAGTATACTTGGGTCCCTGATGTTTTAATGCTTTTTGGGATTGTTGTACTAATGATAAGAAATAATAGATGGCTATTTACATTACTTTTAATAGTATCTTGTTTTAAGCTATTTGGAACGCTTACATTATTTGATAAGTTCGATAATGTTTTTGTATTTTCTCAAGAAGTTATAAAAACTAGTATAGTATACTGCGCCATACCAATTTTGGTATATTACACAAAGACCTTTAGTTTTTTAGAGCTAAAGACTTTTTTCAAAATCTTTAAAATAGCCGTAATAATAGTTAGTTTTTCTATCTTTTTTGGGGTTTTATTTAATATCTATATGCTAGAAACATATGCAGGCAAAAGATTTGGTATTTCGGGTTTATTATATCCGTCTTCGTTTTCATCTTATTTCGTTATAATAAGTATTCTTATTTTATATTATTATAATAATAATATAGAAAAAGTAAATCGTTTATATATTACTGTCTTAGTTTTTTCGGCTTTATTTATTGGGACTAAAAGCATCTATTTCTTTTTGATCATTTTCTTTTTAGTTATTTTTATAGAGGAGAAATTATATAAGAAAAAACAAATATGGTGGTCAGTTTTAGGATTATTTATAATTTTCATTTCTTTTCAAAAAGAGATTATCAAGAGGTTTTTAGAAAAATTTGATGTATTAGTTAAGTTGTATCAAGAAAGCGATATGGCAACATTCATTTTGTCATATAGAAACTATAGTTTTAATAATGCAAAACTTTTTATCAATGACAACTGGAGCGTCGTAAACTATTTAATAGGTGGAGTAAATCGAAAATCGTTATTAGTTGAAATGGGTTTAATTGATATAGGTCTTAGTTTTGGCATAATAGGAACGATTATTTATATATTAATTTATTATAAATATGTGTTTAGCAAAATCGTTTTACCCCTTAATATGGTAATTTTAATAGGAGCTTTGGCAGTTATAATTTTATTGTCGGGTAATTTTTTTAAATCGATAACTCTAGCTTACTTTGTAGCCTACTTGTTTTTATTAATTTCATGGCAAAAGAATGATACAAATCTTAAATACTAATATTCATAATTATTCAATGAGCGAAACCTTAGAGCTCATTAATACAAGCATAAAAAATAAGGAACAAATACATCATGTCGTAGTTAATGCTGCCAAGATGGTCTCTATGCAAAAAGACTTAAAACTGAGAGAAAGCGTTAACAATAGTGATTTAATTAATGCAGATGGACAGGCCGTAGTTTGGGCTTCTAGGTTTTTAGGAAAACCATTAAAAGAGCGAGTATCAGGTATAGATTTAATGGAACAACTTGTAGAGTTATCCTATAAGAATAATTTTAAAATATTTTTTTTAGGGGCTAAAGAAGAAGTCGTAAAAACAGTTACGCAAAAGTATGCAGATAGATATTCTAAAAATATTATAGCAGGTTATAGAAATGGTTATTTCAGTAAAGATGAAGAGCCTATAATAGCAAAGCAAATATCAGATAGTAATGCAGACATATTATTTGTGGCAATAAGTTCACCTACCAAAGAAATATTCTTATATAATAATAAAAATCTATTAAAGAATGTTCAATTCATAATGGGAGTAGGTGGAAGCTTTGATGTCGTTTCTGGAAAAGTGAAACGAGCACCAGTTTGGATGCAGAAATCAGGTTTAGAGTGGTTTTATCGGTTTGCTCAAGAGCCAAGGCGTATGTGGAAGCGCTATTTAATTGGTAATTCAAAATTTATAGCCTTAGTTTTAAAAGAGAAATTTTTCACTTAAAAATTTCTCTGCTAGTGATATGAATTACTTTTTATTAAATAGCGTATTCATGATACTAGCGAATTAATTATTTAACTTATTTTTATCCTATTATTACAAATAAAAAATTTGAGTTTATTTAAACAAGGAAGATATTCAGGATATTTAAGGCCTATTTCATATTTAATTGATTTAACAATCATTAATGGAATAGCGATAATTTATTTGCTAAAAGCAAAAGACCCTTTTATTTTTTCAATTTTCATATCTGTTGGCTGGGTTTTATTAGCTGTTTATTCAAAGTTTTATGAGGTCTACAGATACACTAGGCCAGTTAACATTTTGTCATTGATTTTAAAACAATGGATTCTGTTTTTACTCTTCGTGTTTGCTTTTTCTGGTCTATACCATGAATTAGATATATTTCCGCGACCCATAGTAAAATACACCATTATTTGCTTTCTATTTATTTCTATTTTAAAGTTTACAGTTTATTATTTACTACAAAAATATAGGGTTTCTTTTGGCGGTAATTACAGATCTACGGTGGTTTTCGGGTTAAATAAAAAGACGATTGCCTTAGAAAACTTCTTTAATAAGAATCCAGAATATGGTTATTTGCACCAAAAGACCTTTAATTTTAAGAATAAAGAACAATCATTGAACGAATGTTTTCAGTATATACTTAAGGAAGACATTGATGAAATTTATTGTTCTATATCTGAACTTACAAATTCGCAAATTGCAGACATCGTAGATTTTGCCGATAATAACCTTAAAATTTTAAAATTTATTCCAGATAGTAAAGAGATTTATTCTAAGAAACTCCGTTATGAGTATTATGATTATATCCCAATTCTTACCTTAAGAACAATATCACTAGAGGATTCTGTGAATACTATTATAAAACGCGGTTTTGATATTGGATTTTCTAGTATAGTAATAGTGTTTATTTTATCTTGGCTAACACCATTAATTGCGATATGTATAAAGTTAGAGTCTAAAGGGCCGGTGTTTTTTAAACAATCTAGAAATGGATTTAATTTTAGAGAGTTCGAATGCTATAAGTTTCGCTCTATGACACCAAATAAAGACGCACACCTATATCAGGCAACAAGAGATGATCATCGTGTTACAAAAGTTGGAAGGTTTATTAGAAAAACAAGTATCGATGAACTTCCACAATTTTTCAATGTACTTTTTGGCGATATGTCGGTAGTTGGACCAAGACCACATATGGTGAGTCATACTAATATGTACGCTAAAAAAATCGATAAATTTATGGTAAGGCACCTTGTAAAACCTGGTATTACAGGTTTAGCGCAAACTAGCGGGTATAGAGGAGAAGTAGAAACTGATAAGGATATTATTGGACGCGTAAAATACGACATCTTCTACATCGAAAACTGGTCCATACTTCTAGATATAAAAATCATTATACAAACCTTTATGAACGCCGTAAAGGGTGACGATAAAGCTTATTAATTTTTTAAATGCAACCTCTTGTCTCTATAATAACACCAATGTTTAATAATGAAGCTGTTATTGAAGAAACTATACATAGTGTAATTAGTCAAACCCATTCTAATTGGGAATTAATCTTAGTAGATGACGGCTCAACAGATGAGACCATGAATAAAATTGAGGGATTGTTGAAAATTGACGACAGAATCAAACTTTTTAAGCATGCCAAAAACAAAGGAGCTGCCGAAGCTAGAAATTTAGGAACTCAAATGGCAGTTGGCAAATACATTGCTTTCTTAGATGCCGATGATCTCTGGAAAGAAAATAAGTTAGAGTTGCAAGTTGACATTCTAAATAACAGAACTGCAGATGTTTGCTTTGGAAGCTATGAACTTATCAATTCTAAAAGCCAATCTATTAAAAAGAAAGTGCAAGCTTTAAATACACTTACCTATAAAAAATTACTTAAAGCAAATTATATAGGCAACTTAACAGGAATATACAATTGTGAGACCTTAGGTAAAATATATACTAAAGATTTAAAAAAACGACAAGATTGGTTGCTCTGGTTAGAGGCATTAAACAGAAGTGAAAAACCAGCTCTTGGGATTATAGAAACTATTGCCTTTTATCGTATTTCAGAGGGTTCATTGTCTTCAAACAAAACCAATTTAATAAAACATAATTTTAATGTGTATAAGAGAGGCTTAGGGTTTTCTCACCTAAAGGCTTCAGCCTATTTGATTCAGTTCCTCTACGAGCATTTATTTGTAAAATCAAGGTTAATCAAGACTATAACCTAGAAACGAATTGTTTCAATTTCCCTGCTTTTGTGCGTTTCAATTGATCTACACGCTCAAAACTAACATTTATTCCAGGCTCTAGATAACGCTCTATTTCTTTTGTGATGATTTCTTTTTTATCATCTGAAAGTACTTCTCGGCTTACAAAACATACCTTAAAATGGCCTAAAGCCAATTGCTCAATTATAAATTCAGAAACATTACCATCGTTTTCAATCACACTTTTGGTAATGTAGTAAAATGTAAGACCTGCCGCTTTTTTTCCACTAGGTAATACCGCGATATCATTTGTTCTGCCTGTTAACTGTTTTAATATGGGTTTTCTATATGTACTCTGTTCAGATAAACAACCAATATCACCAAGTTCATATCTAATAAAAGGATGTGCTTTATTGTAAAGAGACGTAATTACAATTCGACCCTCCTCTTCAAATGGTAACACCTTATTGTTATCATCTAAAACTTCGACATATAAAGTCTCACTGTTTACTTGCCATTCGCTATTAGTATTCTGAAACGCTATTAAATCTAATTCTGAAGCTCCATATTCATTAATTATAGGCACACCAAATTGAGTTTCCATTAGTTTTTTGTCATCGTCAAAAAGCATTTCGGAAGTGACTATACAGACTTTTAAACTAGGGCAAATAGTGGATAAAACTATGTTTTTGTGTTTTAAATACTTTGCAAATTGAACAATAGGACTCGTATAGCCATTTATAAACTCAAAAGGAGTCGTATTAAATTTTGATAGCGCTTTTTCAAAAGCAGCATCACTTAAATCAAAAACCGAAAACCGAAAACGATTACTAAACCAGTCCTTTAATCGTTCTTTGTAATAGCTTTTTTTATCTAAGGGAATACCATAAAAACGAGCTTGCTTAGAAGAGTTAAAATCAATGCCATACCAAGAGAATCGGCTCATTATCTCAGACCAAGTCATTGTGTGGCACCATTTGTCTTTTGCAAAAATAAAAGGATGACCAGAACTGCCAGACGTTTTATTTAGGTATACCTTTTTAGGAGTAAAACCATCGCTAAGCCGCTGCTCTATAGGTTGTTGTAAATGGCGCTTTGTCATTATTGGTATAGAATTCCAGTCACTTATATCAATAGCCTTCCCAAAAGATTTATAAAACGAATTGTGCTCTAAATGATAGGAAACAATATCTTTTTTCTGATGCTCTATGTATGCCTTATATTCTGAATCATTTTGAGCTTGAATTTTAGACAAAACAGATTTAGCCTTGTCTATATCAAAGCCATTTATCTTTAAGGAAAAATCAAATAGTCGCAAGCTGTTTCGAGTGATTTAGGTTATGAACTCATCTGATTTTTAGCAAACAGAAAAAGTCAAGATGAGTTCTTTGGTAAATTAATTGTTTTTTCAACTCAAAACCAATTATTTTTACGCAAACAAATTTTAATCATGAATATTTTAATCATTGGCTCTGGCGGAAGAGAACATACTTTTGCATGGAAAGTAAATCAAAGTAAGCGATGTACAGGCCTTTTTGTTGCTCCAGGAAATTCAGGAACAGAGGCTATTGCTACAAATTTAAATATTGCGGTCACCGATTTTGAAGGAATTAAAAATGCAGTGATTCAAAATAATATTGAATTAGTAGTTATAGGGCCAGAAGATCCTTTAGTCCAAGGTATTCACGATTTCTTTTTACAAGATAATGAACTAAAGCATGTTTCAGTAATTGGCCCTCAAAAAGCAGCAGCAGAACTAGAAGGAAGTAAA
>RCND010000767.1_pt1 | contig 18453 bp, 19 predicted proteins | sample 2041351 | NCBI WGS metagenome assembly RCND01 (sample SAMN09708230, study PRJNA481090) | Marine sediment metagenome, whole genome shotgun sequencing project. | biome: marine sediment; feature: ocean; material: sediment; isolation source: Sewage treatment plant 12B marine sediment (STP12B) ... | reverse complement strand
AGAGAATTTAATATTCCGTATATCTGGGCGCCGATCAAAAACAGTAATATCATGCCCATGCTTGCGTAAATAAATTGCAAGTAGTGAACCTACTAGACCCGACCCGATAATGGCAATATTCTTCTTCTTTTGCGGCATAATTCAAGGGGTTATATTCAAATTTTAATTCAACTATAAAAATAACAAATAATAACGGACGAAGAACCCCCAAAGCGCTGTTGGAATTCAATCGGATTTGGCAGTCTTTATAGTATAACTTGTTTAGCTTTTGTATATTTTTGATAAACAAAAATAAGATTCATTTGAAACACTTTGACATATCCGGGCTAACAGAACTAACCAGTAGGTACCGCGCTAATTTAATCAATAGCTGTACAGGGTATAAATCTTGCAATCTACTGGGAACGGTAACGCCATCAGGAAATAGTAATCTGGCCATTTTTAACTCGGTAGTTCATATAGGAAGTAGTCCAGCAATGCTGGGTTTTATACTTAGGCCTTTAACAGTAAAAAGAGATTCTTACAACAACTTTAAATCCGCCGGATATTTTACGGTAAACCAAGTTTCTCAGAATATCATCCAAGAAGCACATCATACGTCTGCTAAATATGACGAAACTGTTTCTGAATTTACAAAAAGTGGTCTTACTGAGGAATTTTTGGATGGATTTAAAGCACCTTATGTAAAAGAAAGTCCTATTAAAATTGGTTGTAGTTATAAAAATGAATACGAAATAAAGGAGAACGGCTGCTTATTGATTATTGGCACTATTGAACACATTTACTTACCTGAAAACAGTATTACAAAAGATGGATGGGTACATCTAGATAAATTGAATGCCGTTAGTGCTGTTGGACTGGACGGCTACGCGTTGCCTAAAATAATAGACCGTTTCGCCTATGCCAGACCGGAGGAATCAATCAAATCTATACTAGATGGCTCATAAAAAAGTAAATCTACCCCATAAATTCTGTGCGGTCTGTGGATTGTCTTTTGCTTGGCGAAAAAAATGGGAACGCAATTGGGGAGATATTAAATATTGTAGCGAAAAATGTAGAAGAAGCAAATAATGGAAAAATAGATTAGTTGCCAAGGGTCATGTTTAAAGATAAGAGTAAGATGAAAAATTTAATTTGGTTTCGGAATGACTTAAGGGTTTCGGATAATCCTTCTTTGGAATCGGCTTGCAAAGGAGACCATGTCATTGCCGTATATTGCTTTGACCCTAGGCACTATGCTGTAGGTGATTTTGGTTTAAACAAAACAGGTAAATACCGAGCTCAATTTTTAATTGAAACCATTACAGAACTTAAAACAGCTTTAGCGGAGTTGAATATTACCTTATTGGTTTACAATGAAAAACCAGAAGTTGTATTACCCCTTTTAGTAAAAGAACACCACATACAGAATATCTTTTTACAAAAAGAATGGACTCGGGATGAAACGCAGGTTTTTGCAGCCGTTGTTGCTAATGTTCCAGCATCGATCAACTTTAAGGAACACACTGCACAATTTCTCTTTCACCCAGAGGACATACCCTATAATTTCGTCAAAGAAATTCCACAAGTATTTACACAATTCCGTAAAAAGTGCGAAAAGTACACAAAAGTAAGGTCGCTTACTCCCATTCCTACTGCTTTGCCCAAGCTTAATCAATTAGCCGACAAGACAGGTATTCCTTCGCTAAATACCTTAGGCCTCACTGATTTTAAGCTTGATGCTAGAACGGCCTTCCCATTTAAAGGTGGAGAAAAAAAAGCATTGGAAAGGATCCAGCATTATTTCTGGGATAGTAAAAAGCTTGCCTATTATAAAAAAACAAGAAATGGACTCGTAGGCCTAGATTACAGTTCTAAACTTTCTGCTTGGTTGGCCAACGGCTGTGTATCGCCAAAGACTATTTATTGGGAAGTTAAACGATTTGAGCAAGAGGAAGTAAAAAATCAAGATACCTACTGGCTTATTTTTGAGCTTATTTGGCGTGATTTCTTTAAATATATTTCACTTAAACACGGTAATGCAATTTTTCTAAAAGGCGGAATTTTAGAAAAAGACTATAATTGGGAACATTCAGAAAAGAAACTAAAAAAGTGGATAGAAGGTACTACTCCAGAACCTTTTGTAAATGCGAACATGAAAGAATTGGCCCTGACAGGATGGATGAGCAACCGTGGCCGCCAAAACGCAGCAAGTTTCTGGGCAAAGGAATGGGAGCAAGATTGGCGCTATGGTGCAGCCTACTTTGAAAGCCTGCTCATAGACTATGACGTACATAGCAACTGGGGAAATTGGATGTATAACAGCGGCGTAGGTAACGACCCAAGGGACCGTAAATTTAATATTGCACGACAAGCAGAAATGTACGATAGCAACGGTAAATTCCAAAAGCTTTGGTTGCAGGAATCCCTTTTTTAAATAGAAATCAAAAAATGAAAACACTTAGGCTCATATTAGGAGATCAACTAAACCAGAAACATTCTTGGTTCCAAAAAGTAGATAAAAATACAGTTTATATCATGGCGGAAATGCGCCAAGAAACAGATTATGTAAAACACCATATTCAAAAAGTAATAGCCTTCTTTTTAGCCATGCGAAGCTTTTCTGAAGAATTAACTAAAAAAGGTCACCATTTTATTTACCTCAACATCACCCATAAAAACAACCCGCAAGATTTAGAAAAACTTATTAGTGCATATCTAAAAGAAACTCACGCCGAAAAGTTTGAATATCAGTTACCGGATGAATACCGTTTGGACGAACAATTGAAGCATATTTGCCGTAATTTAAAAGTAGCATCGCAAGCAGTTGACACGGAACATTTCTATACAGAACGTTATGAATTAAAAAACTTTTTTCAGGGAAAGAAGCAGTTGATTATGGAATCGTTTTACCGAATGATGCGGAAGAAACACGATGTTATGATGGTCAATGGGCAACCGGATGGAGGTAAATGGAACTTCGACCAAAGCAATCGTAAAAAATGGAAGGGAACACCAGAAATACCACATGAATTTGGTTTTAGCAAAGATGTTTCTGGGGTGATTCAAGAATTAAAAGATGCTAATGTGCAGACTTTTGGAGAAATCGATGAGGCCCATTTCCCTTGGCCTACAAGCAGAGCAGATTGCATATCCGTACTACATTACTTCTGTACAAACCTTTTAGTACATTTTGGTGATTACCAAGATGCCATGCATACGAGTCAGAAATACTTGTTCCATTCTAGGGTATCCTTTGCCATGAATTCCAAAATTATTTCACCAAAAGAAGTAATTGATTCTGTATTGGAGCATTATTATGAAAACACAGACCAGATACACATTTCGCAAGTAGAAGGTTTTATACGACAGATTCTAGGCTGGCGCGAATATATGCGAGGCATCTATTGGAAAGAGATGCCAGAATACAGCACTTTAAACAAACTAGGAAACTACAATCATTTACCTGATTTTTTCTGGACAGGCGAAACTAAGATGAATTGCCTTAAACATGCCATTGGCCAGAGTCTAACGGATGCCTATGCCCACCATATTCAAAGACTAATGATTATTGGTAATTATGCATTGTTGACACAAATTCACCCTGACGAGGTGGATAAATGGTATTTAGGAGTATATATAGATGCCATTGAATGGGTGGAGATTACCAACACCCGTGGTATGAGTCAGTTTGCAGATGGTGGGATTGTGGCAACTAAACCCTATGTAAGCAGTGCAAACTACATCAATAAAATGGGTGATTATTGCAGCAAATGCTCTTATAGTCATACCAAAAAGGTGGGAGAAGATGCTTGTCCTTTCAATGCACTTTATTGGAACTTTCTGGATGAGAAAAAAGAACATTTTAAAAACAATAACCGTATGGCCATGATGATGAGTTTACTCGGAAAAAAAGACAAAAAAGAACTCACTGAATTAAAAGCTAGAGCATTTGAAATTATCAAAAAACCAGAGAACTATTAATCTAGATTTTACTTTTTTAAACGTCCTGCAATAATCCAAAAGCTAATTTAACATCGAAGATATGTGGCCTATCGAACGTAAGTGTTTATATATAAAAAGTCCTTTTTTCAACAGATTGAAAAAGGACTTTTTAGTAAACAAAATATAGACTATTATTCCATTATACCATCTACAATACCATAATCAATAGATTCTTGTGCATCCATCCAATAATCCCTATCAAAATCCTTAAGTACTTTTTCAAATTTCTGGCCACAATTATCCGCCAAAATCTGAGCACTCAATTCCTTAGTCTTTATGATTTCCCTTGCTTGAATTTCTATATTCGAAGCCTGACCTCTTGCACCACCACTTGGTTGGTGAATCATTACTTGGGCATGCGGTTGAATAAAACGTCTTCCTTTTTTACCCACGGATAATAGAATAGATCCCATAGAAGCGGCTAAACCAGTACATATTGTTGATACCGGACTTTTTAGTGCTTTTATAGTGTCATACATAGCAAAACCAGATGTAACGTATCCACCCGGACTATTTATATATAATTGAATTTCCTTATTGTTCTGCATGTCCAAATACAACAGTCTATCTATAACATGTTTAGCAGAATCATCATCTACCATGCCCCAAAGAAAAACCTTTCTTTCCTCCAACATTTTTTCGTCGATAGCTTCTTGTATCTTTCCTTTTTTCGCACTCATATTTTTATATTTTATAACAAAACAAAATTAAGGAATTTATTGGGAAACTTATAACTTATAAAGTCAGGATAAAAACTTGAGCTAGAATAAAAAAGCGAGGGCTTAAAACCCTCGCTTTTTGTTTTTTAAAATTAGATATTACTCTTCTACCTCCACCGTATTGTCAACAATCTTCTTTATAGGCACCACCACTTTACCTGATTTGGTTTTGATGATAACCGTAATATTGTCAATAGCTTCAACCCTACCTTCAATTTTATCGAACTTAATCTTATCTCCTACTTCATATATTTTTCTGGTATAGAAAGTACGTAGCAAATCTCCAACTACCTCACGTGACCCTAAGCCCAAAGCCAATGCGGCAGCAAAAAGGAAGGCTCCTAAAATAATAGTAAAATTACTTGTGATAATTGCTGTGTCTATCCCTGCCTGATTTAACGCAGTGATACTAACGAATATAACAATTATATAAAATAAGACGTTACCTAAAATTTTGCCTCCTCCCAAATCCATGGTTTCAAAGACCGTGGTTACCGTCTTTTTGATGGTTTTCGCCAAATACAGGCCTACCATAAAAATGATAACAGCCGTTAACAGTAACGGGAGATATCGTAACAAATTTGCAATTTCCGTAGAAATTATCTTCAAGTTCATCACATCTGCGGCCACAATTATAAAAACCAACCATAATACCCCCTTGATAAAACTTAACAGTACTTTAGAAATATCTATCTCTATTTCGGAATCACCAAATAATTTCGCATCGTTAATTTTATTCGAAAGTGCTTCCACTTTTACTATCCTAAATATCTTCCTAACTATAAAGGATACTATCTTAATAGTAATCCAGCCGAAGATAAGTACCACAAAAGCTCCAAAAATTCCGGGCAAAGCAGATGCTACATCCTTAAGTATAGACCCCAAAGTATCAAAAATCAGGTTCTTCCATTTTCCTACTGTTTCCATAATACTAATCTACCTTAAAATTTGATTATTATTTATTTTGAATTTGTTCTCGATGTTTTGAGCATTCCCTCTATCAATGAAGAATAGTTGCCTGTAAAAAGTGTGGCCATTTCCATGATTAGCTTAGCCATAGCAACATCGTTCATCACTTTTTGACGCAGTTCTGGAGGGACATCTTTAAGATCTCCTTGAATTCCCTTAAATGGATTTTTATGCTGTTCTAACATTTAGGGTAATGCATTATAGGTTTCTATCACTCTAGCTTTCGCCCTTTTTAATCTCATTTTTACAGCACTACTCCCTATTTCCAAAATAGATTCTAGCTCTTTTATAGAAACCCCATCCTGGTATTTTAAGAGTAATAATGTTTTCTCTTCAGGTAGAATTAATTCCAAAGCTCTTTTTAATTTTTCTACCTGTAAGTCTAGCAAACTCTCATCTGTCACCTCCACGGATAACTTATAATCGATATCCTCAATATTATTTGCCTTATCACTTATCTTTCTTCCTTTATCCCTGTTTACATAATTAACGCAAAAATTATAAGTAAACGAATATAACCAAGTGGAAAACTTTGATTTCCCCTTAAATGAACCAAGCTTTACAAAAAGCATTAAGAATATGTCTTGGGTCAAATCCTCCGCCTCTTTCTGGGATTTGGAAAAACCATAACACTTATTATAAACCATTTTGGAGTACCGATCATACAGCACGCCAAACATCATGGAGTCCTTTTTATCTACTATTTTCTGGACAAGTTCCTCATCGGATATGTCTTTATACGGGTCATCAGAATCCAATTTGGGTTTGAATTGGTTACTTATGATGATTAGACACAATTTTCTTAAGAAGGTCACTATCCAGTTGTTTTAGGAACAAACAAAAATAGGGCAAAGAATCAGTAATTGATATCTTTACATAAAATTACAAGCAATATGAAAAAGATTTTAGTAGTTGGTATACTCTCTATGGTGTTATTTTTTAGTTGTAAGGAACAGAGGAAAACGACTCTAGAAATAGAGGAAATATCTAAAGTTGAAAAGACTGTCCCGGAGCAAGTAGCACACGCCAATGGTTTTGAATACTGGAAGAAAGTAAACAGCATTAAGTTTACCTTTAACGTAGACAGGGAATCCTCTCATTTTGAGCGCACATGGCTATGGAAGCCAAAAAGTAACGACGTCGTTTTCATGACTCGTGAAGATACCATTGCGTACAATAGAAAAATGATAGATACTGTTATTGCCAAAACGGATGGAGGATTTATAAATGATAAATTTTGGATGTTGGCACCCTACCAATTGGTTTGGGATAGTACTAACTATACTTTCGAACACCAATCCTCAGCAACTGCTCCAATATCAAAAATGGACATGCAAAAACTAACTATTGTGTATGCAAATGAAGGAGGCTATACACCTGGAGACGCTTATGATTTTTATTTTGAGGACGATTTTTTAATAAAGGAATGGGTGTTCAGAAAAGGGAATCAAGAAGAGCCTAATATGATAACCAGTTGGGAGGATTATGAAGATTTTAACGGTCTTAACATCGCAACTATGCACAAAAGAGCTGATGCAGATTTTAAACTCTATTTTACGGAGATAGTGGTGGAATAAAACAAATGCATAATCGATGGATTTCCTAGTAAAAGGAATAACTTGAAATCGACTTATAAATTCAAATTTGGCATTTATAAACTGCTAATGACAAAACAATTTTTTCTACTCCTTATCTGTGCTGGACTTGGATGCTACGGCCAAAAGTCACATTCAGGTATCGTTGTGACCGCTAATGGTATGGAACCGCTAGAATTCGTTTCCATTTTCAACCGTAAAGACCATACCGTAACTAATGAAGATGGTAGATTCAAATTTTCTTCCCAATTGGATTCGGTTTTCTTTTATAGTCCTGGATATGAAAAGTTGAACACTACGTTTGGCAAACTAAATGACACCGTTTATTTACAGAAAAACATCGTAAATCTAGACGAAGTAGTCGTTACCAATGCAAAGACCATCCTTCAACGTATAAAGGATTCCATTTACAGTAATTATCTTTTGACGCCTCATACCGAAACTTTTTTTATCAGGGCACTTCTTCGTCGCAACGATACCATTGTCCGCTTACAAGACATGCAAGGAAGGGTAAAACGAAAAACATCAATTTATACGGGCGACCTGCAACTGGATAAAAAAGATTACGAGGTAGAACTATTACAAATGCGACAAGTAGGCATCAAGAAAGATAAAAACAAGGTCTATTTTACGTTCCCATCTTTCTTTAATATATTTAAAGAATTCATTAGAATAAACGCCATGGGTCCTGATTTTGAGGTTGTTGAAAAACCACTAGAGAACACCGACGAAATCAAAGTGGTATTTTCCTCAGGTAATCATGAAGATTTAGGAGGCTCGTACGGACATTACATGATAAATGGTAAGGACAATGCCATCCTATCCTTCAATGCGACTAGCATACACAAACTCCTTGAATCATCGAGGAACAAATCCGAATATGCTTATACGACGAGTCTGGAGAGTGCTTCCCTCTTTGAGAAAGATGGTTCACATAATCGCTATTATATGAACTATGCCAAATACAAAGCTATAATCGAAACAAAAACAAAAGAACAAACGGAACCAACAATATTTCAAATAGAAGTTATCCTCCATACTACAGAACCTTTTAGTACTGCTGATGTAAAGAGCAACGTAAATGAGCAAAAGGATGTCTTTAAACTGAAATTTCCCTATAATGAGACTTTCTGGCAATCCCAGAACCAATTACTGTTAACAGATGAAATGTTAAAATTCCTTACTGAGCTAAAAGATGATGACAGCCAATTTAAAGTCAGAAGTAATTTAGATTGATGTTTCACAGCTTAGTTATTCCTAAACCTTTCTCTCTTTCTTTTTCAACACCACTGTTATTCCCAAAATAAATAGCGCGCAGAATAATAAAACAATAAAACTGGTCTTCAAAGAAGCTGTTTCTGCCAAAAAGCCCAGAATGGGAGGAGCACATAAAAATCCGGCATAACCGGAACCTGCAATAAATGCAATACCCTGGGATGAATCCACACCTTTTATATTACCGCCTATCCTAAATATTTCAGGTATCATTACGGAGAAACCCAATCCGCTCAGTGCAAATCCGGCAATGGCAAAATAGGTGTCCTCCGAAAGCACCAGGCCATATCCTGCTAGCGCCAAGATTGCACCTACTGTAATAATCTTTACGGAGCCTAGTTTTTCACTTACGGCATCCCCCGTAAAACGCCCTAGGGTCATGGTAATCTGAAATCCTAAAAAGCCTGCGCCCCATAAGGCTTCCGGTGCTATGCTTACTTCTTTCAGATACAAGCCGCTCCAATCTACAATAGCACCTTCGCTTCCCATGGCAACAAAGGAAATCAGGCCAAGCAGTAATAGAGGTTTAAACAGTTTTAGGCTAAAACCTTCTTTTTCAACTAAAGCGGCAGTAACATTCAGATATTTTTTATAAAATATGAAATTTACCAGCAGTACTAAAACAACGGCCAACCCCATATGCAGCGCAGGATTCCCTAAAGGGCCAATAAGAAAACTACCGATACCAGCCAGTACACCTCCTAAACTAAAAAATCCGTGAGAGGCGGTCATAAATTTGACCTTATTCTTTTTTTCAATTTCGGTTACCAGCGTATTTATAGAAATATCCGTAAACCCATTCGTTGCACCAAACAAAAACAGAGCGCCCATGAGCGCGTAATAGTTAGGGGCTAATAATGGTAACATAGCTGCTAAACAACTCAATAACACTCCGTAAAAAGTGGCTTTACCCACCCCTAGCCTATTTACTAAGGCAGATGCAAAAGGGAAGACCGTAAAAACACCTAGCGATAAAAAAAAGATAGCAAAACCAAGTTCCGACTTATCAATAGCCAAGGTTTCCTTTACCTGAGGAATATAAATAGCCCAGGTCCCGAATAGAATATTCAAACTAGCGAACACCCAAGAGGGGCCAAAATAGTTCGCGTTCGTTAGTATTAAGCGTAAGGATTTCATAATTTGAGCAAAAGCGTTATATAAACTAAAACATCTTTTTTAATCCCGATATTGAACAGCGTATTCCTAAATCACCTTCCCTTTTTAACTATTACTAGGCGACTTAGACGTAATACCTTTTTTTAATATTTGCCCAAATCGGTACATATCCTCATAAGAACAGTAAAAAGGTGCTGGAGCCAAGCGGATGACATTCGGTTCACGCCAATCGGTTATGACCCCGTTTTCCATAAGATAGTTAAACAAGGTCTTTCCTTCGCCATGTAAGAAAACGGAAAGTTGACATCCCCTTTCCTTGGGTGTGATAATCTCAAAAGAGCTATCTACTTCCGCATCTATTTCCTTAAGCACAAACTCAAGATACGCAACAATGTTATTCCTTTTTTCAATTAATGCTGGCATACCCACCTCCTCGAATAACTCTAAAGAAGCTAAGTAAGGCGCAACAGAAAGTATTGGGGCATTACTAATTTGCCAAGCATCTGCGTTTTCCATGGGTTCAAACTCTGGTTTCATTAAAAAACGCGTATCCTTTTTTGTACCCCACCAGCCCTCAAAACGCGGAATATCGGTTCTGTTCAGATACTGTTCATGAACATAAATACCAGAGGCATTCCCTGGCCCACTGTTCATATATTTATAACTGCACCAAGATGCAAAATCAGCATCCCAATCATGTAAATTTAATTCTACGTTTCCTACACCGTGAGCCAAATCCCAACCTACATAGGCACCAACCGACTTTCCTGCCTTGGTAATGGCTTCCATATCCAGTACTTGTCCGTTATAGTAATTAACTCCTCCAATTAAGACCAAAGCCAATTCATCCCCTACTTCATTAATCTTATCTAAAAAATCTTCTGTACGCCATGCGTGTTCTCCCTCACGTTTTTTCACTTCTACAATGGTATCCTTTGGGTCCAGGCCGTGAAAACGAACCTGACTCTGCAACATATACTGATCACTAGGGAAGGCTTTTTCTTCACATATAATCTTGAATCTCTTATTGGCAGGCCTGTAAAAGGACACCATTAACAAATGAAGATTTACGGTCAGGGTATTCATTACCGATATTTCTTTTGGTAAAGCACCAACGACTTTTGCTAAGGGCTTGGCCAATCGCTCATGATAGTCCCACCAAGGCTTTTCCGCATAAAAATGACCTTCTACAGCTAGTTGGGCCCAATCGTTCATTACATCATCAACAAATTTCTTTGTTCGCTTTGGCTGCAACCCTAAGGAATTTCCTGTAAAATAAATAACCTCTTCTCCATTAACTTTTGGGAAATGAAATTCGTTTCTATATTGGCGTAATGGATCGTTTTTATCCATTTCTTGTGCAAAGGAAAGCGTGTTCTTAAACGTCATAGCTTCGTTTTTATGTAAAAATACTCATATGGCTACAAACAATGTCTAAAGTTTGTAATAATGGAGATTCAATCGCTTGCAGGCAATCTCATTTCAATCATATGTCTTTTAAACCCCACCTTTTCATAAGCACGTAGTGCAGCACTATTTTCATTATAGACAGTAAGCCTAATTTCCTCCAATCCCCTCGCTATTGCCCAACTTTTTAACTTTACAAGTATTCTTGCGTTTAGGCCCTGTCTCCTATACTCTGGTACGGTGAACATGAAGCCCAAATAGGCATATTTCTCGTGGTTAAGAAAATGCCTTGCGGATTTTTCCAGCCCATAACCACAGCTAATAATAGTGTTTTTATGGGTAGCCACTAGCAGCAACGCACTGGGGTTTTCCAGTAACCCCTCTAAATCATAATAATGAATAGGGTTATCTCCTAATGTAGCATCAAATGGTCGTTCTGCCTCAATAACACCTTGTTCTAGTACCCTCAAGGTATCCAAATCTAATTTATTAGCTTTTCTAATCTTGATTTCCATAGCCTTTTCAAAGCTTTAAAATTATGCATAAATCGGTACTTTTGTAAAAAGAAACGAATGCATTTTTTATCCACGCTATTGGAAACCTATATATCAGATAATTCACAACAAGAACCTGACATTTTAAAGGCCCTTACTAGAGAAACACATTTAAAGGTCATACAGCCTAGAATGCTTACTGGTCATTTTCAAGGTAGAGTACTTAGTTTATTGTCAAAAATCGTCAACCCAAAATACATACTGGAAATCGGAACCTATACTGGGTATTCAGCCTTATGTTTGGCCGAAGGACTGCAAAAACAGGGAGAACTTCATACTATTGATGTAAATGCGGAACTATATGACATTCAGCGCAAATATTTCAATAAAAGCAGATTAGGTAAACAAATCATTCAACACACCGGAAACGCATTAGAACTCGTACCGAAAATAAACCAAACCTTTGATCTTATTTTTATTGATGCCGAAAAAAAAGATTACCTCAACTATTTGGATGTTATTCTTCCTAAAACACGACCTGGTACCGTAATCCTTTCGGATAACGTGCTATGGTCGGGAAAAGTAATATCCAAACTGGACCCAAAGGATCAAACAACCAAAATATTACTGGAGTATAACAAAAAACTAAAGGAACATCCACTTTTAGATACGGTCTTAATGCCTATTAGGGACGGTCTAACCCTAAGTAGGGTAAAATAAACCTAAGATGTAAGCGGTAAAAAAACCAGGCCGATAAAATACCTACAAATGCACCCACGATCAAATCGATTGGAAAATGAACACCTACATAGATTCTGCTTGTCGTGAACAATAAAGGCCAGATATAAAAAATACTTGTCCACTTAGCGTGTTTTCTTAAAAAGAGAAAAACTAGGGTAGTAATTGAAAAGGAAGAGGAGGCATGTCCAGAAAAAAAACTATATCCCGTAGGACTTCTGAGGATACGTATAATACTATTAATTTCATCATCATTATTAGGTCTCAACCTAGCAATAACCTCTTTGGTTAAATCAGTTACTGTTAGTACGACAAGCACCATAATTAATACGGTAAGTATCATAAACCTGGCTTCTTTTTTAGGGTAATATTTAAAGAAAAGAAAACCAAAAAGCAAAAACAAGGGAATCCAAGTAGGTATTGCAGTGACAATAGACCAAAAAGTGTCGTATTTTTCTATTCCAAGGCTGTTTAAATGGATGAAGGTTTCCCGGTCCCACTCTAAAAGCTTTTCGAACATAGGATTACTTTCTTTTTAAGGAACCAGCTGCATCTCCAATGCTCTTACCTATATCTCCAAAACCCTTTTTCACATCCTTTGCTATTCCAGTATCTATGCTACTCTTGACATTATCAATATCCTTTTTGATATCGGTAATAACACTTGTATCTATACCTTGCTTATCGGCGCTTTTTTGGATTTCCTGCTTAATATCTTCCGTAGCGTCCCTTAGTTGTCTCATCCCTTTACCAAGACCTTTGGCTATACCCGGAATTTTATCCGCACCAAATACCATCACCACAATAAACATGATAAAGAATATTTCACCTCCGCTGATGAATAAAAAATGCGTTGATATCATACTACAAATATAAACAAGTTTATATTCCGAATTAAAAAAGCCCCGTTGATTAACGAGGCTTTTTTAGAAAAAATAAAAATTACTATCCTTTCACCTTCTCCTTAAAAGAATCAAAATCATTCTTTTCTTCTTTTTTAGGCCAAGTGTTATTGGTGGTATCTATATCTGCTGTTTCCAATTTAGGATCTACAACAATACCTGTTAGCTCACTTGCAGCGGCAATAACAAATTTTACCTCTTTATCATTTTTTCTCCAAACTTGGGGAGGATAGGTTATATTTTTAACCGACCCATCGGCGTAAGTATATTCTACAATTAGCGGCATAGGGATTCCTCCTGGCTTATCATAAGTAACTTCGTAGAAATACTTTGGTTCTGTAACTTCCGCGCGCTCTGCTTCAGTCATATTATCCATCATAAATTCTTTTAAAGTTTTAGAAGTTTCAGAAGGGCTTATACCATCCAAAGCAGTGTCATAGCTTTCATTATCAGTAGACACCAAAAACACTTTTGACATCAAGTCGCCGGTAACAGGTTTTTTTGCTACCTGATACTTCTTAATTCCCTTTACACCTATATCTACATAATTTGTAGTGTAAAACCAACCTCTCCAGAACCAATCTAAGTCAACCGCAGACGCATCTTCCATTGTTCTAAAGAAATCCTCTGGCGTAGGATGTTTAAACATCCATCTACGAGAATAGGTTTTAAAGGCGTGGTCAAATAATTCTCTACCCATTACCGTCTCTCGTAAAATATTCAATGCCGTAGCGGGCTTACTATACGCATTTGGACCTAACTGATATACATTTTCAGGATTGGACATTATAGGAGAAATGGTGCTCTGATCTCCGCTCATGTACGGAACTATTTTTGCTGGCGCACCTCTTCTAGAAGGATATGCTGTATTGGGAGCAATAGCCTCAGGAAATTCTTCGCCAAATTCTTGCTCTGCCAAGTATTGCATAAAGGTATCTAGACCTTCATCCATCCAGCCCCATTGGCGCTCATCTGAATTTACGATCATAGGAAAAAAGTTATGACCTACCTCATGAATAATTACACTGATCATGCCGTATTTGACACGATCGGAATAGGTTCCGTCCTCATTTGGCCTTCCGTAATTCCAGCAAATCATAGGATACTCCATTCCTTGATTTTTGGCATGTACTGATATTGCCTTTGGATAAGGATAATCAAATGTATGTGACGAATATGATCTTAAGGTAGCTGCAACAGCTTTTGTAGAATACTCTTCCCATAACGGGTTACCTTCTTTTGGGTACATGGAAATGGCCATGACATCTTTACTTCCCACTTTAACAGCTTGCATGTCCAAAATAAACTTACGGGACGTAGCAAAACCAAAATCCCTAACATTTTTAGCTTTAAGCTTCCAAGTTTTCGTCTTATTGGAAAAGCTCTTTTCCAAAGCCTCTACCTCTTCTTGGGTTACGATTACCACAGGCTTGTCGTAGGACTTTTTAGCCTGCTCGTAACGCTTCATCATTTCTTTTGAGTATACGTCCTTGCGATTTTGAAGTACTCCTGTACCATCTAAAATATGATCAGCAGGAACTGTAATATTCACTTCATAGTCGCCAAATGGTAAAGCAAATTCTCCACTTCCCCAAAACTGGTGGTTTTGCCATCCCTCTACATCATTATAAACCGCCATCCTTGGAAAAAATTGCGCTATAACATACGCTCTGTTTCCGTCCTTTGGAAAAAATTCGAACCCAGACCTAGCACGATTAACGGTATGATCAGGAATATTATAATTCCATTTTATGGAGAATGAATACTTTTCCCCACTTTTTAAGATATTAGGAAGGTCAACACGCATCATGGTATAATTAATGGTGTAGGGTAGTGCTTTACCCGATGCATCCTTAATACTCTCTATATTGAAACCTCCATTAAAACTAGGAGTTATGTACTTTTTCACAAAGCTCGCAGTTGTATTCTCCCCTCGTATCGCGCTTCCATTTCGCAAAGGTGCTTTAGAATCCTTTGCTCTTACATTTTGGTCTAATTGCAGCCATAAGTAAGACAACTGATCTGGAGAGTTATTGGTATAGGTTATCGTCTCTTCGCCAAATATCTTTGCATTTTTGTCATCCAAACGAATATCCATCACATAATCTGCCTGCTGCTGATAATAGTCTGGCCCTGGAGCGCCCGAAGCGGAACGGTAGGTATTTGGAGTTGCGAACTCCTCATATAACTGTTTAAACTTACTTTCGTTGTTATGGCCCGGAGCTTTCTCTTTTTGCTCGCCTTCCTGTGCAACCGAAACTGCTGCGAACAAAAACAAAAGTGAAGCAAAAGCATACTGAAATTTTCTCATTATATTTTTTTTAAGCGTGGAAAATTAGAGTTTTTTAAAGGATTTCTTAGTAGATGTTATAAATTTAACATTCCTTTAGTATCAGATTTTAATAGTACGTAGCTTTTCTTCTTTCCGTTTATATTAAAATGCAGTACATTTTGCTGCTCTTCAAAAAAATCGGTCAGCATCCCATTTTCTATAGTAATGTTAGAAATATTGGCAAGATTTATATTGGGTACTTCCAAATAGAGAATCATTACATCGGTATCGTATTTTTTACCCAGAAGAGTGTAGCTCATACGTTGCCCGTCTATTGCTACACTAAACTTTGTCCGAATATACTTTTCCAAATATTCCTTACCTAATTGTGATTCTACGTCGCTTCCAAGTTCAGCATCTATTTCATAACGCTCCATTAAAACGGCGTTCATGTCATCTATAAAAACCCGACTTTTAATCTGCAGCGCAGCATCCTTTTCAGAATAGGTCACATGGGTTACACTAATATAAAACTTGTGGGCGGCGGTAAAAGCCAGCAAAGGCAATACTAGTATTAAAAATGCTTTTTTCATATGTAATCAATAAGAGTATAACCTTCCAAAGACAAACTGCATGCCAAAGATAGGTCTTATTCCAAATTATTGTTTTCCCTGTAAGCAATACTCCTTTTCTCCATATAAGACCATATTTTCAAAATATCATGGGTATCTACCAGGGACTGAAACTCCGTATCTATTTCACAGAAATATAGAAAATCATCTATCTTCTCCTCCGGTATCCTTAGTTTAGTCCTGTAAAGCGAGTCTGCATAAAATTCTCTTACCCTACCCGTTCTGTCATATAATGTATTTCTAGCCACCCGTTCCTTTAACATCTTGGTACGGCCGGAGATTGCATTTAAAATTGGATTTATCGGCAATAATCCCCCTCCGGAAGTAGCCTCAAACAGCTCCCGCTCAGATTTTGTTAGAATACGAACATAGGCATTGGGAAGCTCAAGTGATTCTGCAGTAATTACAGGGTCTATATTAAGGGTTAGGATATCTTTTGAAATGTCTCCGGTTAAGTTGTAGGGTGTAACAACCACTTCATCGAGCTCCGTTAGTTCATCTTCTAAAGGCACTGACACAAGGGTGCTTTCTAACATCTCTTGCGTTACCACTATTTGCTTTTTTTTGAATTGAACGGCGGAAAAGACTAAGGTATCGTTACGATTTACGTGAATAGTAAAAAACCCATTGATATCGGTAATGACAGCCTTCTTTGTAGAAATATTAAAGACGTGGGTTGCAGCGACATCCCCATCATCGCTATACACCTTACCCTCCATTTTTTTATCTAAACCTGTTTGGGCAAATCCCAAAACCGATATAAAAAAAAAGCAATACAGGAACTTACTCCTCATTCAACTCTGCTAGAAATGTTTTGCTATGGTTGACCAATGAATCTATAAGCTGAAATTCATTTTCTTTTTTCAACAAAGATGTTGCTGGCATCTTACTGTCGCAGTAATATAAAAAGGCATCTATCTTATCTTGAGGTATGTTTAAGTCCGACACAAAAAACTCATCGTCGTATACCTGACGGAGGACTTCACTCACCTTTAGTTTTGGCCCTTCATCTGGTGAGGTTTCTTTGGATTTGAATATTGCTCTAAAAATATTTACAAAGTTAGCACCATCTTGCATTCCTCTTTCTGTTTGGGATAAGGATATATTTTCTACTTCGGTAGTTCTATCTATCTCATATTCAAATCCCTTAAATTCCTCATTTTTCACCTTCAAAAAACGTTCAGGATCATCAGGGGAAATAACCACCTCGTCTAGCTGTGTAACCTTTTCGGTTACATTCACGACCAACCTATTATTTGCCAGAATCTCTGCCGTAATCTTTACCACTTTATATTGAAAATTTACCGCGGTAAAAACCAGCTCATCCCCAACTTTTACGGCTATACCAAATTCACCTTGCGCATTGGTAATGGTTGCTTTTTCTGTTGTTGAATTGATAACATATTCGTTGGCCACGCTAACGTCTTTGTAAATTACTTTTCCTCTTAGCAGCCTACGTTCACCATCTTGGGCCATGGAATAGGAAACACATAGAACAAAAAGGAAAAAGAGGGTATTTTTTATAGTATTCATTTAATAGGTTTGGTATCTAAAATATTGATATTGAACATCTACGTAACAAAGGTTAAAGAAAACATTTGCTGAGGTCTTATGAAAACTGTGGTCAATAAATTTTTGTTAATTTCTAACCACTCCATAAATATCGTTAAAAAAAAAGATCTTCTTGGGAAGCTAGATTAAAATCAATTTCCTTTCAACGATTTTTGTCTTCACTTTAACTTAATACACTATTATTTTATCCCCTATCCTTAGGTAGACCTAGAGATAATCTTATTTTTGTCTTCCTGCTATTTTTAAAGCTTAAACACCTTACTATGAAACCAATAGTCATTATTACCCTGCTCTTAAGTTTGGGCTCCACGGTTGCATTTGGACAAATAAAAATAGGGGACAACCCACAAAACATAGACCCATCCTCCGTTTTGGAACTGGAAAGCAGTTCTAGGGTATTGGTCATAACAAGGATAAATACTGCAGAGATGGAAGCCATTATCCCTCAAAGAGGCGGTGTGGTGTATAATACAGATACAGAATGTGTACATTATTACAATGGCACACAATGGATAAATTTGTGTGATGCAGTTAGTTTTAGCCTAACCAATGACCCTATTGAAAATATTACAAGCACCATAAGCATTGTAGACAATGGAGCTACCATTAATTTAGAAGTTGCACAGAATAGTATTAGAAGTGAGAACATCGTAGATGGGGGTATTAATGGGGACGATATTCAGGATAATTCCATCGGGGAAAGTAAGCTGGGTGCAGACTCTGTTAGTGCCGATGAGCTGCGGCAGAATTCTGTAGGATCATCAGAACTTGTAGATGG
>RCND010000766.1_pt1 | contig 18462 bp, 14 predicted proteins | sample 2041351 | NCBI WGS metagenome assembly RCND01 (sample SAMN09708230, study PRJNA481090) | Marine sediment metagenome, whole genome shotgun sequencing project. | biome: marine sediment; feature: ocean; material: sediment; isolation source: Sewage treatment plant 12B marine sediment (STP12B) ... | reverse complement strand
TGAAGTTTTTATAGCCAAATCCACCATAAAAGGCGATGTTTTTGCCTGAAATACTGGCTTCACCCCTTGTCGTTTGTTCCATCCCGGGAAAGAGGCTGCCAGAAACCGTATTGTGTATCCCGTTTACTCCCTGACTCACATATCTGGCAATGATACGCGGTTTAAACAGTACTTTTCCATTGTCGCTGAATTGCGGTATTTTGGTGAAAAAATGGACCGTTCCGCCCAGTGCATCACTGCCATACTGGACTGAGCCCGTGCTGCGGATAATCTCAATGTTTGAAAGTATCAGCGGATCAAGAGTATTGAGATACTGGTTGGGGCCTGACCTGAATGTGGCATTGTTAAGACGGATGCCATCAACCATCAACAGGGTGTGATAGCCTGTCAGGCCCCGCACAAAGGGTGATCCTCCGCCATGATTGGTTTTTTGGACCCATGCACCATGAGAAACTAATGCCTCAGGGGTGGTTCGTGGGATATCTTCCTTAAGCTCCTCTTCATTTATACTTTCTATAGAAAATGGAGAAGTGAATTTTTGTGTCTGAAATCGTGTGGCACTGACTATGGTTCCCTGTTGTAGCTCGATTGTACCTGGATGCAAAATAAATTCATAACTGCTTTTACTGCTCTTTACTTCAATTTGTCTGATAAGTGTTTCATATCCCAGGAAGCTGATTTGAATTTTATAATCTCCATCTGTCAGCCCGGAAAAATGGAAATTCCCCAGGCTGTCGCTTGTGGTGCCAAAGGGTGTGTTTAGTAATAGTACATGTGCATTCTCCAGTGGGATAAGTCCAGGATTCCTAACCTTACCTTTTATATCCGTGGCAGAAGTATTGATACTTGCAATAATGCTGGGCACTATCAAAACCAGGAACAGAACGAGTTTCTTTAAACTGCTTTGATTCATTAAATATTTTAGTCTAGAACATTTTATTGTTGTTCCTGCAAATTTAACATAGTTGGTGATAACTGTGTGGCTGAATACTGATCTTAAATGAAAACATAATAGAAATTTCCACGTTATAGAAGAAAGCCATGTAATAACTATTCGTTTACTAAAATTCTATGGGATGAGAACTGTAAAAACTATTGCCTTATCAATACTTCTTGTGGGGATTGCATATACATCTGTTGGTCAGGAACAAGCAAAGAGCCCCTCAAAAATTTCTGCTGGTGTGCTTACCGGGTATAACAGGGGCTATGGCCTGCAGGCCAATCTGACCCTTCATAATAACCACCTCCCCTTTGAGCTTCGGGTGGGTGTGGGGTATAGCTTTATCAACCCTGGTAAAGTATGGGATGCCAGACGTATATTCATAAACAATAACACCAATGGTACCCCTGAAAAAACTGGCAGGTCAATAGATTACCGGCTCGATTTCCTAATTCCCAAGTCTATTTTTGGCTTAAGTCATTCATACATCATCCTTGGGCCACGGGGATCCTCTTTCAAAGGGAATTTTGCCTATATCGGGGGGAATGAAGAATTTGATATTACCTCGCAGCAGTGGGGCGCAGGCCTGGGACTGGAAACTCATTTTAAAATGGCTCAAAAGCTGAATCTTGTGATCGCGGCAGGCCTGGATTATTATTTACCCAGCACTTTGCATGGTCATGATACTTCTTACAGTCCGGATAATGATAATGTGAATACAAGGAATGACAATGAAAACGATGATGTTCCTTTTACCTACAAGGATGCCAATAAGGCCATCTACCAGCCCGGCATCATGCCCTTTGCAATGATTGGGCTGACGGTGAACTTATAAGATGGAAAATTGTCCACATCCAATAACTTGCATTATTCCGCCTCATTTGGCGGAACGAATTCTGGAATACGGCTCTCCCGGCCAAAAGAAAAAAGCAGAAGCAAGTATCCGGGTTGCCGGGCAGATTCGTGGTCAAAGGCAGCAGCTTTCCGAACAAAGCAGTAGAGCCCGGACAGCAGTCGCCGGGGAAAAATCTCGTAGGGTATATGATGGCCGGAACGGATCGAATTTGCCGGGGCACCTGGTCCGCAGTGAAGGCGATGAATCCACAGGTGATGCCGCCACGGATGAAGCCTATGAGGGTTCCGGTGCTACCTATGATCTTTATGCGGAAGTTTTCGGTCGGAATTCGATAGATAACCAGGGGATGGATCTTGTGTCGACCGTGCACTTCATGGAAGGCTATGATAATGCCTTCTGGAATGGAGAGCAGATGGTTTACGGCGATGGCGATGAGGATCTTCCGGAACAGGAAAGGTTATTTAATCGCTTTACCAGTGCTCTTGATATTATTGCACATGAACTGAGCCATGGGATTACACAGTATGAGGCTAACCTGGCGTATCGCAACCAGTCCGGCGCTTTAAATGAATCTTTTTCGGATGTGTTTGGTTCGCTTGTGAAGCAGCGGACAATGAATCAAACAGCTGGGCAGGCTGACTGGTTAATTGGCGAGGGCTTGTTCACCAGCAATGTAGAAGCCGACGGCATACGGTCTATGAAAGCTCCCGGCACTGCCTATGATGATCCGGTTCTGGGCCGCGACCCCCAGCCGGGCCACATGCGCGATTATGTGGACACAACTTCAGATAACGGCGGCGTACATATCAATTCGGGAATTCCAAACAAGGCCTTTTATGAAGTAGCTGTGGCATTGGGAGGATATGCCTGGGAAAAAGCCGGACGTATCTGGTACAAGACCCTGTGTGAAGAACTTAATCAATCTTCAGACTTCCAGCAAGCTGCCAGTTTAACTTATAAGGTGGCCGGCGATCTTTATGGGAAGAACAGCATGGAGCAACAGGCTGTGTCCAAGGGATGGAAGGCCGTTGGTATTGTTCTGGATTTTGAACGTTCACGCGGATGTCGTAGTTTTTTTCAGGGTATTTGGCGAAGTTTGTTCGGTGCCCGGAATATTTAGTAATGAGTGAACATTTTCATATTTCATTTAAACGAAGTGGTGGTTTTGCCGGAACTTCAATCAGTGCTGAAATAGACAGCAGGGAATTGGAATCCTCGGTGGCTGAGGAGTTAAACCTGCTGATCGACCGTTCCGCTTTCTTCGAGCTATTCGTAATTGACAATAGCTATCTTCATATGCCCGATCAGTTCCGTTACGAGATGTGTATCGAACATATGGGAAAGAACAGGGTGCTGAAACTAAGTGAGGGGAGCCTTCCTGATAGGCTGCGCCCCTTGATCAAATACCTGTTACGTCTGGCCCGTGCTGCCAGGAAGGACTAGAAGTAGTTTCTTGATATGATCGAAGGTTCCAGGGCTTCTATTGGTACTCAATGGCCTTCAAATCTTTAAAGTAGACCATTTTCGACAGGGATTTCTGTTTGGTTTCGTAGTACTCGACCAGATCGTGATCCTTGACGAATACACAATGATCATTCGGAGAATCGTCGACAATCATACCAGATAAGGCTTCCTCCACATCCGAAATGGAAATGACGATGGCCTGGTCATGGTAATTGCGGAGAATGTCGACTTTATTTATCATTTTATCCTTGATTATTGACGTTTCATCTATATATACGCAATATTGGTGTAAAAGTTTCTGTCTGGAGTTTACACTTAACAGAGAAGATCTTCTATATACTAAACAAATAAGTAGGCCTTCTTGTTCTGGACTTGTTTATAAGTTCCTGTGAAAGAGGAAAATTGGATAAGTGGCCAGGGCAGAAGGGATGAGGGTTACTCATACTCCGGCCGGCCCACCTTGCCCATAAAGACAATCGCGCCGGTGGAGTTTTCTTTTATCAGGTAGAGAAAAGGATGGTCGGCAGAAAAGGAAATAGAGTTGCCTGGAGCACTAGTATAGCTCATCTCTACAATTGTAGCCGCAGCAGCCTCGGTACCCTTCTCCTGCACATCGATGAAGGTCTGATGGATCACTCTTGAGATTTGGATGCCTCCAGCGGAAACAATCTTGGAGAAATCGGCTGTGTCACTGAAAGCAGGCCCCAGTCCAAGGGTTTTTAGCGGATCGTTCAAGAGGTCCTTGAATTCGTATTTGAATTTTGGGAGTATGACCCGGACCCCCTGTCGCCGGGAATTCTCAAACCAGCTGTCCCAGCTGTCCACATCCAGAGATTCTGTTAGTGCCGATACGGAGCTTGTCTGGCGGGGAAGCAGCACCAGCATACTGAAGGAACTATCGCTGTAGGGGAGCTCCACTGCGGCAAAGTCGTCTGTGGATGTATACTGGAAATCGCCTTCCACCACCATGTAGTCCACTTCAGTTTGGGATCCGTTCTCCAGATTGAAATCTCCCTGGTAAGTATCCTCCTTTGGGAACTCATACTTCCAGTCGGCATTGAAATAGATGGCATTGATCAGGTACATCACTGCATCGACAGGTATATTGTCGAGCATATCTTTGATCTTATCGTTGGTTTGCTCTTCGATCCATCCGTTGATCAGGTCCACTGTGTTTGGATCCGAGAAGTCAGCCTCCCTGACTGCAGCATTGAAAAAGTCCTCATTGGTCTTTATGAAGGTTTCCAGTACCGGATAAGCCTCCTTATACCAGATGCTGTTTGCCAGGGAAAATTCCACTTCTTCGCTCAGGTTCAGCAACTGACCCATTAGATCTTTGTAACTCTCGTTGACCTCCTGTTTTGTGAGATCGCCGAAATGAAGCACCTGGTTGAAGGCATCCAGGGTGGTACCTGCGGACCCGTTGTAGGTCATTCCTAGTGCATAAGAGACGCTCATTGGTGAGATCATAATGTTCTCCTCCTCACTGTTACGACAAATTTCCCGGAACAGTTCAAAGCCGAAGGCATGGTCGGCCTCAATAATCTCTGCCGATTTCTTTGAAAGAATGATTTTTGGGGTTTCCTTCTCAAGCGGCTCCTTCTCACAGGAGACACTCAGGATTAGTGTGCTTATAACTAACAAGGGGTATATGGCTTTCATGATGCTTGCATTTTCTTTAGGATGCACTTTCTCCGCAAAAGGTTGTGCCGGATGTTGGACAGCAAAGTGTTCATCTATGTATTAAAGTGAAAATACTTCCTGCTCACAACTTAGAATTCAAGAAGATCTTCAAGAGTAATTTATGAAATAAAGAACTGATGAATGCGTTCTGTAAATATAGGCATTGCACCCCTTCATGCAGAATGCAAGAACATATAAATCCAATTGGAGATTTCGAACAGTCTCCACATTGCTTATTGCCTGTTTTTTCGCAAGTTTCCCCATTCATGCACAGCGCTTTACCTATTTGGGTGTAGGGATGAGTCTGTATACCGCTGACATGAAGCCTGGCCTGAATTTCCTTTTTACAAAAGCTCCCTATTCTTTAAACGGAGGGGCCTATGATGTGACCCTGCGCCAGGAGATTAACGAATTCTTAAGTTTGGAGACAGGAATCTCTGCCCATAACTTTGAGTATAATTACCTCTTCAATAAAGAGATTTATATGCATATCGGGGCCTTTCCTGTGCATAAGATTCCACTGAAAGCGGAGCTGGAGGTGGATGTTTTCAGGGACCGGATTGCTGCCTATGCCTCTTTTGGCTACCAGTTCTGTATCCCCTTTGATACTGGTAATCATGGAATGACGAGCTATTCCTCAGTGAGTGGTATTGAGGGAAGTGTTGGTGTGGAATGGAATTACATTCCGGACCGCTGGTTTTATTCCCTCTACCAGGTGGGAGCAGGTTTGCGTTTTCGTCTTGTGGATGCGCTCTTATTTGAATTGGAACTTGGTTACGGTTTTAGTTTGAATGACTTGATTAAAGCCACCTTCACATACCTGGACCAGACAGGGGAGGAGATTATCTATATGCACAAAGAGGGCCTGAATTACTGGTATATGCAGTTTGGCTTTTCTTATCCCATACAAAAGGTGATGCAGGGTATAAAGAATATCATTGAATAATGGAAACACATAATCGATTGTCCCGGTTTTTCCGGATCAGAAAAATCAACTTATTTCAATGCACACTGACGCTTGCAATCCTGATATCCTGTTTGCAGGTGACACATGGACAGATAAATACGGGTAGCCTGGCTGGTGCAGGCATGAATTCTATCCAGGTTTCAGTACCCTTCCTGACTATTGCACCGGATGCAAGATCATCCGGAAGGGGTGATCTTGGGGTGGCCTCCATGCCGGATGCGTATTCGCAGCATTGGAATGCAGCGAAATACGTATTCGTAGAGAAGCGGGGCGGGGGAGCATTCACCTTTACACCCTGGCTGACAAATTTGATTCCAAACATATATCATTACTACCTGGCTGGCTATTATAAGCTTAATGAGAAGAGTGCCCTGAGCAGCTCCATTCGCTATTTCCCTCTGGGGACAATTGATTTTTCTTCAGTGGGGGGTGTATATTCCAACGAGTTTAATCCATATGAACTGGCAGTGGATGCAGGGTATTCAAGGAAGTTTACAGATCGTCTTTCAGGAGGAGTTGTCTTGAGATACATTCATTCTGATTTGACTTCCGGACGGACTCTTCCTGCAGGGGAGACAAGCCAGCTGGGCAGGTCTGTGGCCGGAGATATGGGACTCTACTACCAGCGAGATATTCAGCCCGGGGGATTGGATGGTCAGTGGGCCCTGGGATTAAATATTTCCAATATTGGGCCTCCTGTGTCCTATTCGGAGGACGCTGGGGGATTACCCCTTCCCACTAATCTGAGACTGGGAGGGAGATATAGTCTCTATATCGGTGAGGACCATCGCATCTCCGTACTTGCAGACCTGAATAAACTGCTGGTTCCTACTTCCGGTGTATACGGATTGGATACACTTAGCAATGAGCTGATCCTCATACGGGGGAAGGAGGATCCCTCCTCTGTGATCTGGGGGATGTGTCAATCCTTTTATGATGCGCCCGGTGTGCTCCGGTCCAATGGAAGCTATAGTGTAATTGCCGAAGAAATCCATGAGATTGCCTTTGCCCTGGGTGCAGAATACTGGTACCAGAAACTATTCGCCATTCGTTCGGGATACTTTCATGAACATGCCACTAAAGGAAACAGGGAGTATTTCACATTTGGAGCAGGTGTCCGATATATGTTTCTGACCTTTGATGTTTCTTACCTTTTACCCGTCAATGTTGTAAATTCCCCCTTGTACAATACATTCCGATTCTCGCTTACGACTGAGTTTGGATCCTGAGCGCCTCAGTCTATTTCCTCGATTGGACGGTGGTGTTTTCGTTGATGCATCCCCCAACAAAGTAGGAATCCCCTACATTCAAATCCCGGAAGAAGACTTCCTCATTGTTAGGATACTGACCCGCGTAGTCATCTAGTTTCTGTTTGCTCTCTTCTGATAGAGAGGGATCCACCGAGCTTGCTTTCATATACTTGTCAGCAGCTGCCCAGTAGGCTGTACGCTTCTGGAAGTCATCTCCAAGGCTGTTGCGCGATGAGATAAAAGCATCTCCAAGAAGTAAATAGGCTTTCCCGTAATCGCTTTTAAGCTTAATGGCTTCGTGGGCATAATCGATGGCCTTGCAGTAGTCCTTGTTGGCATTGCTCACCACCGCCAGCTCATAATATCGCTCAGCCCTGGTTTCTATGTCGAGGTTCTCTCCCTCTGCGGCTTCTTTCAGATAGCCTGCAGCTATTTCAAAATCATTCCTGGTGATGAAAAGGATGGCCAGATTGTAGGCGCTTTCGGGTCCTGGTTCAATTTTGTAGAGATTCTCGGAAGCCTTCACAAAGAAATCAGACTGGTCACATCCTGATATTGTATAAACGGTGATTAAATTCTTAAGGAAAGCCTTATCGTTGATATTGCTCTCAAACAGCGTTTTATAATATGTGTTGAGTGCTTCACAGGAAAGTATATCTTCCTTTAGCATTAAATCATCGACCGATGCCCTGGTCCGCTCCCAGCGGGAGCCCCTTTTCTCTTTCTGGTCCATAATCCCGACTACCTTGAGGTAATCACCAATGACTTGGCCATCATCTATTTTCTCTTTTTTATTTAGCCCGATGCCAGCTGATATATAGAAGAGCATTGCTGTTTCCTGTGATTCCAATCCCTGCAGGTCGATGCTCTTTTTGAGCATCTCATAGGCCAGCTGTACCGCTTCAATATCCTCTCCTCGGTAGGTGAGTAAATCTCTTCCCTTGCGGCCAAGGACATTTCCTTCACCTCCGAAATATTCCATTCTCAGGTCATAAATGAGCATCAGGGTATCGATGAGGTTTTCCCTCTCCGGTCCATAGGGAGAGGCATCAATAAAGTAGCGGTACATAGTGACTCCATCCACATACATCTTTTCGCTGGCTGCAGGACAATTATTTACCACATACCACCAGGAGTCGTAGACATCTTCATAGAGCTTGAGCCTGAAAAATCCCCTGTAGGCTGAGAGATACCTCCCACAGCTGATACTGTCCTCATCGGAGGCATATCTTGATCCATTTCTATCTTGGGAATGTACAGGAATCAAAAACAGCAGTATTAGTGCTGACAGAATGAATGGTTTAAGGGTCTTTCCTTTCATTTCTTTAATCATTTTATTCAGTATTTTCAAAAATGGTGCCACGAAAACACCGTGGGGCGGAATTTACGAAGAATGTGGTGAACTAAAGCCAGAACTCCTGTAATTACACCCATTTTAACGTGAAACCGTTTCTGGGATTCCCAAATAATTCCTATTTTAACAACTAAATATTTCCATATGATGAGCCTCCTGCAAAAACCATTTGCACTAATGGTTTTGTTTTTCATTTTCACTGTTTCCTGGTCACAGGAGCAAATAGATAATTCTAAATCAAAAAAACTAAAAGCTGAGGCAAGTGTTAGCCTGAATAGCAATGGTATTGCTTATATACCAGCTTTTTCCCTTGATAAACCGGCACTAATTGGAGCATTCTCACTGGTAAAAGGCCGCTTCAGTTATGATCCACAGCTCTGCTATGGTCTGAACCTGAAACCATGGATCGTTGATAACTGGTTTCATTATAAAATTGTGGACAGACCTGTGTTTGAATTTAAAGCAGGGGCCGTGATTAGCTCTTTTTTCAGTGAGTATGAAACGGATAGTGAAACCATCCTGCAGGCTCAAAAATATCTGGCCCTTGAATTTACAAGTACGTATAAGTTTAACCCCAATACCTCCCTTGCATTTACCTACCTGCTTGACCGGGGGCAGGACCCAGGCACCACGCAGGGGCATTTCTTTAACCTGCAGGCTGATAAATCTGATATCAGTATTGGGAAAATGGGATTGCTTTCTGCCAGCGTTCAGCTCTTCTACATCAACTACACCGGGAATAGCGACGGTCTGTTCACGGCTGGTAATATCTCAGCCTCCTTGCGAAATATTCCATTCTCAGTTTTTGCTCAGCTTATTCAGGCGATTACAAGCAATATAACTCCCTTCCCCGAATTCAAGTGGAATGTGGGACTGGCTTACACCTTATAATTCGCAAATAAATATCTACCTTTTAAAAATTACCTTTGCTTGTAATGGAAAAGAAAAGAGCCAGTTATCTGGAGGGGAGCATATCAATATTTATCAATATTTGTTTGTTCTTCCTGAAGTTCTGGGCAGGGATTGTTTCAGGTTCAATTGCCTTAACGGCTGATGCCTGGCATACACTATCTGACTCCATAAGCTCCCTTGTGGTTATTCTGGGGGCAAAGCTCTCATCAAAGAAGGCCGATAAGGATCATCCTTTTGGTCATGGACGCTGGGAACTGATATCCTCCCTGATTATCGCTTTTTTTCTTGCAGTGATTGCCATTGGATTTGTTAGGGATTCGATGTTGCAGTTTAAGACAAAGGAATCTGCACATTTCGGCACACTGGCAATAGTCGTTACCATTATATCCATTGTTGTAAAAGAATTAATGGCTCAGTATGCATTTTATCTTAGTAAGAAATCGGGAAGCTCTATGGTTAAAGCCGACGGGTGGCATCACAGGACTGATGCGCTTTCCTCCCTGGTTATTCTGATTGGGATTTTCTTTAAGGACTATTTCTGGTGGATTGATGGGGCCCTGGGGATCGCCGTTTCTCTGCTGCTTTTATATACTGGCTATGGAATACTAATGGATTCGGTCAATAAAATACTGGGAGAGGAGCCGGGGGAGGAACTCATCAGGGAGGTCAAATCTTATATCCACTCCCTCTATGATTTTGATCTACACCCTCATCATTTTCATATCCATAACTATATATCCTCCAAAGAATTGACTTTTCATATCAAGCTTGAAAACAGCATTTCAGTGGAGGAAGGACACGCTATAGCCACAGCTATTGAGGAATTGGTGGATGAAAAACTTTCCCTGAAGTCTACCATACATATTGAGCCAATCCATTATTTACATGAGAATGACTAGGACATTTTCACGAGGATGGTTTTTTCATGATGCGATTTTTTATTTTTTCAATGGCCAGGCAGACCACCCGGGGATGTAGGAAACTTTGGTATAGTGCCACCATGATCACTTACCTTGAAGCTCTCTATAAAGTTCAGATATTTAGACGTATATGCTTGAGCAGGATTGGATTTATTTTGATCCTCCGGTTCTCAACAATATCCCCGGTCAATACGTCTCATTGGTAGGTATAAGCCTTTATATAAAAAAACAAGCACCATGAAACGAAATCTAAGGACTGTAGTTGCATTGGTTTTGGTCTTCACTTCTGGATGTTTATTGGCTCAGAAGAACACGGACATCGAAAAGAACAAGGACTTTCTAAAAGTCTACACTGCGGATTACTGGAACAAGCATAACATTGATGCTTTTGACAAGTATTTCTCCGGCGATTTCATTGTTCACAGTGCGAGTGGGGACATGAATGGTGAGCAGTACAAGGGCCTCTGCAAAGCTTATTTTGTTGCTTTCCCGGATATTCACGTCACAACCGACTATCTGCTTGCGGAAGGCGACCGGGTGGTGAAGGTCTGGACAGTAAACAGCACATTCAAAGGGGACTTCATGGGCATGCCTGCCAATGGTAAACCTTTAGTGATTAAGGGGATTGAAATGTTCCGCATTGCTGATGGAAAGATCGCAGAGCTATGGGTAAGCATGGATGATCTGGGCATGCTTCAGCAGATGGGAGTAATTCCACTGAAACAGGGGATTTGAGATGAAATTGTTGACGCTTTATCTCAATCCGAACCTGTAGGAGAATTTTACCAGGAGGGTGTTGGTGGCCTTGTCGCCAGTGAACAGGTTATTCATGTTGTCTCCCACCTCGAAGTTGCCATCCTGTATGTAATAATTCCTCGTTTGGGACCACACCAGGTAGGCTGTTGATCCGGGCATGAATTCCCACCGGATGACCAGGTTGGATAGCCACTCATCTATAGTGAAATCGGGATTATCGAAGCTGTAATCCACGTTCATATCCTCATCCTCGTCTATCAAATAAGTGTCGTCCACCAGACTGATTTGTCCGGAGGAATAGATGTGGTATCTGTCTGTGAATGCATCTGCCTTTGAATCGGTGATCATTTTGAAATCGCTGTATTCGCCGGAGGCCATAAAAGGCTGACCCCAGTACTGGATGGTGAGGTCGGGCGTAATGTTAAAGTTGATCCTTAGCGACATGCTCAGCACCCGCTGATCGATCTTTCCGAAGATATAGCGTTCCTCGCCATTCATTTCTTCATGGGTGACATATTGCAGCTCCTGGAGGTTGTGTGAATAGGAGGGTTTGAGAGAAATGGACAGGGTATTGATGGGCCGTATGGTCATGAATAGTGTGTAGGAGCTTCTTTTATAATAGTTTTCAGCTCCCCAGTTGTGATGCCCGAAAAAACCTGCAGAGAATGCTTTCCGATCATCGGTCATTACCCTGTATCTGATCCTTCCGTTGTTGGGCAGGTACATGGAGGGTCCCCCCCTGAGCATTCTGTTCGACACCTCATGAAAATTCCAGCCTCCTCCAATTCCGGCACCCCAGAAGTTCTTGAAGTCTGCATTGGCATTATATTCGTAGCCAATCCCTGTGATTGTTCCCCCGAAATCATTGCTCATGTTCACATCCGTATTCAGATGCAGACTCCTGAAGATGCTGAAGGGCTCTGTGAAATTGTATCCGGTCCACAAAACATTCAGCACATTGTCGGATAGCTGCATATAGCCCATGTCGTTGAGCTCCAGTCCCGGACTCTTGAATACATTCATGAAGAGGAAGTTCCAGTTTCCCCCGATCTTACCGAATTCCAGTTTCCCTCCGACCCCTGAGAGCGCGGTACGGGTTTCATCAAATGTAAGGTAATCTGCATCGGGCCGCTGGAAATATCTGGCCGAGGATTGCTGGGTGTTGGAGATGGCCTCTTCGCTACCCTGTACATTGCTCATATAGAGTGCTCCATTCAGCGTATAGTTGCGCTCCTTAAAATACTGTGTGAAGTCTAGCCCGGCAGTGGTGGCGTTCTGATGCAGGTAATCCATCTCTGTTCCATCAAGTCTTCTTATGGCGCTGGTCACGGCTCCTCCAATGATGGAGTTTCCCTTGTTGAAGTCTTTCTGTACCCGTGCCAGGGAGTAATTGGTAAGGGGCTCTACGGTCTCCTTGCGCTCTGTGTCATCCAGGTCAATGGTCGCTTTGGTGTCGGCCGTTAAGGCTTCCACAAAACCCACAGACAATCCTTTTTCCGTTTTACCGGTGATTTTGGCTGCGCCAAGGATGCGGGTGAACCGTGGCACCGAGGCATATTCTTCATCCTCCAGGTCGGGATAACCTTGTGGCCTGCGTCCGATTCTTCTGGAATAGAATAGGTTGTCGTTGCCCACATCGCCATCGCCCAATCCCACATTAAAACTGGTAATGCTTTTCCCTTCAATAAAGAAGGGTCGTTTTTCTTGGAAGAAGGTTTCAAAAGCAGTCAGGTTCACTTCGGAGGGATCCGCTTCGACCTGACCAAAATCGGGATTGATGGTGAAATCGAGTGTCAGGTTGTTGGTGACTCCGATCTTACCGTCCAGTCCCACGTTGTACTTAAAATCGCTCCCGTCGGTATAAGGATTGCCCACTTCAGGCTCATAGGTTTTTAGCGCAGCTACCCCATAGGGAGTCAGATCAAGTTGCTTGCGTGGTTCAATTTCCTGAAAACCATCCAGTTCACCCATGGCATGAATCAGTCCGGGTGCATTCCTGGGGATGGGATGCCAGAGGCTCAGTTCATTTTCTCTGAAAACCTGGCGCGCTACTTCAAATCCCCACACTGCCTTGGAGTTTTTATTGAAGCGTAGCTGGGTAAATGGGATTTTCATTTCGGCACCCCATCCCCAGTCGTGTATCTGGGCCTTTGCCAGCCAGATGGGATCCCAGGTGGTGTCTTCATGCTGGCCATTGTTGGACTGGATCATATCAAATCGTACCCCGGCCGAACTTAATCCAAAGGTAAACCCGGTACGCAAATCGTGATAGCTGTCAAAAATCACGAAGACCATATCTCCATCGCCATTGTCCCGGCGACTCATCCTGCTGGTGATGCTGTCAGGAGCGCTATCCAGTGCTTTTATGGCGATATAGATATTTGCATCGTCAAAGGCCAGCTTGAATTCAGTCTGTTGTGAGGGGGGCCTGTCTTCGTAAGGCTCATGCTGTATGAAATCACCTTCCCAATTTCCCAGCTGCCAGGCATCGTCATCAAATGCTCCATTGATTACCGGGGCTACTTCTACCCGGTAGGCTTCATATACTTTCTTTGGCAGGTATTCGGTCTGCCCCATGAGAAGTAGTGGTGTTACTATAATAATAAGAGTAGTGAGAATCAGGGATTTTATCATGCTGTATAAACTTCTACAATAAGGACGGGGAAATTTCAATTCTATTACAGAATTGCAAAAATATAAAATTCTCTTAGCGAAGTGAGGGAAAAGTTTGAATCATTATCTTTGAGATTCTAACAAAAAACCCAACAATGAAACCGGCATTTATTTTTTTAATTCTTTTGGCAATGGTAGCATGCAATCAAACTCCTGGTTCCGGAAATGGAAGTGCGGACAATCCCTTATTCAATGAGCTGAACCAAGCAGTTCAGTATGGCGATGTAAGCCATGAAGACCTCACGGAATATGCAAGGCTTACCCTGAATCAGATCGATGAGACCCTTGAAGGGATCAGAAGCGAGGAATCGCCCGGTTTTGTGAACGTGTTTGTGGCCTTTGACAATGTTATCAATGACCTGATGAAAGCCAGCTCCACCTGTTTCATGTTTTACTGGGTTTCGCCCGATTCCCTGTCAAGAGCCACGGGCCTGGAGGGCTACCAATTGCTTGATTCACTCTCAAACAGTCTGACTTCCGACGCTGGCGTATTCAGACAGATGCTTACGTTCTCCCAGACAGACGAATATAGGCTATTGGAAGGGCACAGGAAGGTATTTGTGGACGATGTCATTCAATCATTCCAACATGCCGGTGTGAACCTGGAGGCAGATAAACTGGAGAAATTCAAAGCATTGAAGGCCGAGATCAGTGATTTGTCCTCCCAGTACTCCATCAATATGAATACGGCTAATGAGCTTCTGAAGCTGGATGAAGCCGGAGCGGAAGGTTTGCCGGATAACTTTAAAGAAAGCTACAGCACAGGAGACGGGAGATATGAAATTCCGGTCATGCCTGCCACTCGTCGTCCCGTATTGAATAATGCAACTAAGGAGGAGACCAGGAAAGCTTTTCAGGTGAAATATTCAAACCGGGGATGGGAGAAGAACCTGGATATTCTTGATGATATGGTAAGCAAAAGGTACCAACTGGCCCGACTGATGGATTTTGATTCCTATGCCTCCTATACGACATCAAGAAAGATGTCGAAGAATCCTGAGGCGGTCTGGAGTTTTCTGAATGACCTGATTGCCCGCTCGGGCGAAAAGGCAATGGTTGATCTTGAAACGCTGAAGAATTACCGGAACCAGGTAGTGGATAGTAAGAGTGATGAACCGGTGAGTCCGTGGGACCGGGCCTACTACAGGAATCATCTGCTGATTTCTAAATACCAGGTGGACCATGAACTGATCAGGGAGTATCTTCCTATGGAACAGTGTCTTGAGGGGATGCTAAGTATCTACGAGGAATGCCTTGGCGTGAAGTACCACAGGGTGGAAAATCCTTCTGTATGGCACGAAGATGTAGTTTTATACGAGGTGCTGGAGGATGGCGAAATTACCGGACGCTTCTACCTGGACCTCTTTCCACGTCCCAACAAAGAGTCCTGGTTCTATGGCGTTGAGATTACCCCCGGAAAGCTTACCGTTGACGGACAGGAGGTTCCCACCTGTATGCTCCTGGGCAATTTTCCGGCTCCCACAGAGAATCTTCCCTCACTGATCAGTCATGGAGAGCTGAGTACTCTGTTTCATGAATTCGGACATATTATGGACAACATGTCCTACAAGGGAGAGTTTGCCTGGCAGGCAGGTTCAAAGGAGGATTTTGCCGAAGCAATGGCTCAGATTTTTGAAAACTGGATATGGGACTATGATATGCTCAGCACTTTTGCCAGGCATTACGAGACCGGAGAGGTCTTACCCAGGGAGCTATTCGATAAGATGTACAATGCAAAAAATATCACATCGGGCCTGGATGCCATGGGATCGCTTCGAAGCTGTGTTTACGACATGATGCTGTATGATAAATTCGATCCGGCTAAAGAGATGGATACAGATGAGCTCTGGAGGAAGATCGATAAAAAAATGAACCTTCCTATGTATGTGGAGGGTACCCACCCCCAGGCCAGCTGGATACATATCAATACCCATCCGACCTATTACTATGGTTATCTCTGGGCCGAAGTGTATGCGCAGGATATGTTTACCGTTTTCGAAGAGAACGGTCTGACCGATACCGATACCGGCAAACGCTACCGCAAACTAATCCTGGCAAACGGGACCCAGCGCGATATTGTGGAGGCGGTAGAGGACTTTCTGGGCAGGCCTTCCAATAATGAAGCCTACATCAGGAGCCTTGGGTTAAATTAGCAGGCTTTTCAATTCGTTTATGGAAACTTCAGCCTGGGGTTGAAATCGGGAGGAGATCATATACTGTTTTAAACTGTAGAGCAGTTGTTTTGCCTCCATGCGGCTTTCAAGGTCAGTCAATAAATCTGTACCGCTTACGATGATTTTTCCATTCCCGACCCGCTCTACTCCAGGGTCTACCTGAATTTCTCATGTTTAATTTTTTTGTAATTCCTTTTCTATCTCTTCAAGAGATTTCCCTTTGGTTTCGATGAGCCTGGCTTTGATGAAAAAGAATCCCGCAACACAAATCAAGGCAAAGATCCAAAAGCTTCCCGAGGCATTCACCTTGTTGTTAATGATCGGAAAGAAGTAAGCCAGCAGGGCGTTTCCGGTCCAGAGGGCGAAGGTGGCCATGGCCATGGCTGCACCCCTGAATCTGTTGGGGAATATCTCGGACAGCACGACCCAGGTCACCGGGGCAAGGGTCATGGCATAGCAGGCAATGGCTGCAATCACAAATATCAACAGTGGCAATCCTGTGGAACCTGTAAAATAGAGCGTCCCCACCACCGAATAGAGCAGAGCCAGTCCTCCTGAACCGATCAGCATTAATTTTTTGCGCCCGATTTTGTCCACCAGGGCCAGTGCCACAAAAGTGAAGATCAGGTTTACGCTTCCGGTGATCATCACGTTAAAGAGCATGTCCGAAACCGTATATCCTGCGGCGGAAAACACCTCTTCGGCATAGAGAAAGATTACATTGATTCCGCACCATTGTTGAAACAGTGCCAGTATCACTCCCAGCAGAACAATGGGGAAAATTGATTTTCCAAAAATGTCAGAGGGCTTGCTTTTCCGGGTTTCAGTTCGGAGAGAAGATGTAATTTCAAGGACTGTCATTTTTGAATAGCGCGCTCCGCCAATCCGGCTCAGGATGATTCCCGCTCTATGGGTTTGCGATCTTTTGATGAGCCATCTCGGGCTTTCAGGTACCAGCCACATGCATAGAAAAAAGAGAGCAGCGGGAATTGCTTCTGCCCAGAACATAAACCTCCATCCATGCTGCCCGTTCCACGATTCGAGGATGAAGGAAGCTGTGGCATCCGCAGGCACCGCTTCGGCGATGATCCAATTGATGATCTGTGCCAGTAATATACCGATGACGATTGTCAATTGGTTCAGGGAGACAAAGCGTCCCCGCAGACTGGCTGGGGCTAGCTCTGCTATATATACAGGAGATTGATTTGATGCCAGGCCTATCCCTATTCCTCCCAATATTCGGAAAGCAATAAATGTGGCAAAGTAGTTCGATCCTCCTGTTCCCAAAGCAGAGAACAGAAAGAGAATTGAGGCCAGAATCAGGAGCTTTTTTCTGCCATAGCGCCCGGATAGAAATCCGGAGATTACCGTTCCGATAATGCAACCTACCAGGGCACTGCTCATGGCCCATCCCTGTAGCGAAGGATTTTGGGCAATATGAAAGAATTGCTCATAAAAGGGTTTCGCCCCGCCAATTACCACCCAGTCATATCCAAACAACAAGCCGCCAAGTGCAGCCACAAGTGAGATCCCTGTAATATACCTTAGATTGAACTTATCCTTCACCTTGATGACTTTGCCTGTAAATTAAGAAAAACAAAGGAAATTCTGGCTAGAAGTTTTTTACTTTTAGGAGATGAACGTGCTTAGTGTTTTAGAGGCGAGGACCTTTCAAATGCGGGAGGAGTTTAAGCTTCCTGTCTTTTATTTTCTCCTGCTGGGGGCTTTTGCCGGCTGGCAGTCATACTACAACTTGCACCTCGACGGGATCGGATTCAGCAGCATGCAGATCGGCATTCTGAATGCGGTATTTATTGCTACTTCGGCCCTTGTGGTTCCTTTTTGGGGAATGCTGGCTGATAAATACGGAGGCAACAGGATACTCTTGCTTTTAAGCATGGTTTGTGCCCTGATGGTTTTTCTGATCGGGGAGACCTTCAAGTTTCATTGGATGCTTATGGCTATCGCTGTTGTTTCTGTTTTTCATCAACCCGCAGGAGGGGTGCTGGATGGAATGACCATGGGATTTGTTAGGAAAAATCCCCGCTTCTCTTTTGGACAGTTCAGACTGTGGACCTCCGTGGGATATGCATCCATTTCACTGATTGTTGGTTACCTGGCCCGGCAGGGAACGGACATCATTTTTAAAATTTCGGCCGGATTGTTCCTCTTGCTGGCCCTGTTTAATTTGTTTACTCTGCCGGCAAAAGCTGTTAACGGAAGGAACCTGGTTAGCTTTCGGAGTTTTGGGGTATTCTTCAGGAATAGGCGGATGCTCCTCTTTCTCTTGCTTATTTTCTTCTTCGGAATTGCAATTGCACCCCTGATGCAGTTTATCAATCTGTACTATAACGATATTGGAGCCAGTGCTTCCTTTATCGGCTGGGTATTTTTTCTACAGGCCATTTTCGAAATACCTGCCTATATCGTGGGTACCAGAATTGTGAAGCGTATTGGTGCGGAGAAGATGATCCTACTCTCCATGTTGGTTTCACTTCTACGTATGGTCCTAT
>RCND010000765.1_pt1 | contig 18468 bp, 11 predicted proteins | sample 2041351 | NCBI WGS metagenome assembly RCND01 (sample SAMN09708230, study PRJNA481090) | Marine sediment metagenome, whole genome shotgun sequencing project. | biome: marine sediment; feature: ocean; material: sediment; isolation source: Sewage treatment plant 12B marine sediment (STP12B) ... | reverse complement strand
TTGCCAGGGATGAGACCGGAGCAATTTTTTATTCTTCCAGTAGATACTCACGTAACGAACCAAAGTCGGCTGGCATCGAAACGCTCAAAACCTCTTTTTCAATCACTTGCTGCAATTCTTCGGGCAAAGTTATAGGACGATTCAGAGTTTCTTCAATGGTCTCCCTGAACTTGGCCGGATGTGCCGTACATAAAAACACACCCGTTTCCTCGTCTGCGAGGCTGTCTGTCAATGCTCTCCAGGCCAGCGCGCTGTGTGGATCTGCCAGGTAGCCCTCTGCATCAAGAGCGCGTACAGCATCCCGTGTTTCAGCATCACTGATGGCAAATGACGTCAGCAGGTCCTGCAAAGGCAGGTCATGGCGATCTTCCATCTCCAGCACCCTTGGAAAATTGTTAGGCAGGGAAATATCCATGGCATTGGTCAGCGTTGCCACGGTGGGGTTTGGTTCCCATTTGCCTGAAGCTAAAAACCTCGGCACCGTATCATTGCAGTTGGTAGCCGCAATCATCCGCTTGATCGGCAAACCGATGGCATATGCCAGCAATCCGGCCGTTACATTGCCGAAATTACCACTGGGAACACTTAATACAGGCTCGGTCCCCCTTGGCAGACGGGCAACCGCTTCAAAGTAATAACAAACCTGTGCCAGCAGCCGGGCGACATTGATTGAGTTGGCCGAGTTAAGCCCCAGTGTCTCAACCAGTTGTGGATCGTCAAATGTCTGTTTGACCAGTTTTTGACAGGCATCAAAATCATCTTCAATGGCAATGGTGCGTATGTTGCCACCCTGTGTGCAGAACAGCTTTTCCTGCAACGGGGTTACTTTGCCTTTCGGATACAGCACCACTACATCAATACCGGGTTGAGCATAAAACGCGAGCGCGACCGCGGCCCCCGTATCACCCGAGGTTGCTGTCAGGATAGTGGTTCGCTGATTCGCATTGAAACTGCCCAGGCACTGCGCCATAAAGCGTGCGCCAAAGTCCTTGAAGGCAAGCGATGGACCGTGAAAAAGCTCAAGTGCGTGAATGTGTTCAGAAACAGCTGCAAGTTCCAGCGGGAAATTAAAAGCCTTTTCCACGCATTCCTGCAAAACATCCTTTGCCATTGCGTCACCGATCAAGTGTTGCAATATCAATGCGCTACGGCTGACAAAATCCATTTCCAATATAGCTGGAACATTATCCAGAGGTGTTAGTTGTTCCGGGAAAAAAAGACCCTGACCTTTCCCAAGCCCGGTAATAACGGCCTGTGGAAAAGTTAATTTTTGTTCCGGATGTTTGATATTAATGAATTGCATGGTTTATGTTTCCTGTCCTGGTCTACTCAGGATCAAACTTTTCTGGCACCCGCGAGATCTGCCCGACAGATATGCACGAATCCTGATTCATTTTTTAAGTAGTGTTTTTCCAACCAGTCTGCTGCAGCCTCCGCCACACGGCTGTCATCTACAATGCAAAAAACCGTCGGTCCGGAACCTGAAATACCCGTCGCCAACGCACCCATTTGTGCCAGCGCGGTTCGAGCTTCCTCGAATCCAGGTAGCAAGGACTTTCGGTAAGGCTCGGCCAGCAAATCAACCAGGCAATTTGCTGCAGCCTCTGCTTCACCCTGGTGCAGTTGATGTACAAACAAGGCAAACTGCGCGGCATGTGTCACGACCGTTTTGCGATCATAATTAACTGGTAAAACCTCTCTCGCGGGTCGCGTTTCCAACCGCGTGCCTGGCCAGGCAACGACAGACTGCCAGTGACCAGGCCACGGCAGACCATACTGGCGTGCACTACCTGGCATGCACAAACGTAAACCACCCAGCAAACACGGGGCAATGTTGTCCAGGTGCACCTCGCCGCTGATGCTGCCTTCCATCTCTGCCATCAAGTTCAATAGTGCAGGGCGATCCAGCGGACGCCCAAAGTATTGATTCAAGGCGACCAGCGTGGCGACAATGGAACTCGCACTCGAGCCCAGCCCGCTACCCACAGGTAAACGCTTGTCCAGCGTGATATTCAAGGGCCGAATAACAATACCGGCAGCCAGGGCTGCCTTTTCAAAACGCCGGCACGAACTGACGACGATGTTGAGTTCCTGATCTTGAGGCAATGCGTGAGCGAATTCACCGTCAAGACACAAGGTCCAGTCATCCGGGTCCCCCGGCATGATGCTGACACAATCACCTAGCAGACTGCCGTCCACCGGGGCCAGCGCTAAACCAAGCGCGTCAAAACCTACAGAAACATTACCGGAAGATGCCGGCGCGTATACGGTTAGTATCTTTTTACTCATAAGTCTAACGGCCTCCATGCTGTGCGCAGCAGATCGCCAAATACACCTGCTGCGGTAACGTCTGCGCCTGCGCCATAACCACGCAGCACCAACGGAATAGGCTGGTAATACCGGGAGAGCAGTACCAGGGCATTTTCGCCATCGCGAATTGAACACAGCGGTTTACCCTTCGGTACAGTTTCCACACGAACACTGCATTGACCATTCTCAATCCGGCCAACGTAACGCAAAACTCCACCCCCGGCTTTTGCAGCCTCAACCCGATCGGTATATGCCTCATCCAGCACTTTCAGGCGATCAATGAGCTCTGAGCTATCGGCATCTGCAGCAAAACCGTTTTCAATCACCGGCTCAACCTGGATGTCATCAAGCTCAAGATCCATGCCAACTTCGCGGGCAATGATCAATAACTTACGGGCCACATCCATACCGGACAGATCATCTCTCGGATCAGGTTCGGTAAAGCCGAGTTGCATGGCTTTTTCAACCGCTTCTGAAAGCGCCATTCCATCTTCCAGCATTCCGAAAATCATTGACAATGACCCGGATAAAATACCACCAAATGACTTTAATTCGTCACCGGAACGTATCAGCGACTGCAATGTATCAATGAATGGAAGTCCAGCGCCCACGTTGGTTTCATACACAAATTTGCGGTAGTGCCGCGCCGCAACGGCACGCATTTCACGGTAATAGGCGATACTGCTGGTATTAGCCTTTTTATTGGCCGCCACGACGTTAAAGCCATTGGCGAGAAAATAGGCGTATTGTTCTGCCAGTAACTGGCTTGTTGTGCAGTCAATAATGGTCGGGTTAAGTAAGCCCAGTTGTTGGCGGATCGCGACAATGTCATCAATTGTCCAGCTGACACCCTCTTCTTCGAGAGTCGCCTGCCAACTACCAAGCTCAACGGTGTCGTTTCCAACCAGTAATTTATTGCTGTTGGCAATCGCCCGGACATGTAACGCCTTGTGACCTGCGGTGAGCCTGCTATCGTGTCTTTGAAATTGTTCGAGTAAGGCCGCGCCGACATTGCCACAACCGAGCAAAATGACATCCATGTGGCTGGTGTGGCTGAAAAACGCCGTATGACAGGCCCGTAGTGCAGGCTGGGCTGCCTTCATCTGGACCACCACAGCGATAGCACATTCGGTAGAACCCTGGGCAATGACCTCAACATTGACTCCGGCTGCGGATATTGCACTCAGGAAACGTGCTGCCAAACCCCGGTAGTGCTTCATTCCATCACCGACCAGTGTAATAACAGAACGCTTGTCCATCACCGAAATACCACTGATCAAACCATGCAGAATTTCAAAATGAAAGGTCTCGGCCAGTGCCTTGCGTGCCCGTTCCGCCTCAGCGCTGCGTACACACAAGGTAATACTGTATTCCGAGGAAGTCTGCACGATTAGAAGAACTGAAATGGACTGGTTGGCCAGCGACTCCATGACCCGCCTGGCAACACCCACCCGACCACGCATACCACCACCTTGCAGGGTGATAGTGGCCACATCATCCAGGTGTGAAATACCCCGGACCACTGATGGTTTCTCGGTGTTGGCATGAATCAGAGTGCCTGCCTTGTCGGGGTAATAGGTATTCTTGATCTCGCAGGGAATGCCGGCGCTCATCAAAGGTGTCAATGCCTTGGCGCTGATAACCTTGGCACCAAAGAACGATAGTTCCATGGCTTCTTCATAACTGACTTCGTCGAGGCATTTTGCGCTGGCGACGATACGCGGATCAGCGGTGAAAAACCCATCCACGTCTTTCCAGATCTCACAGCTGCGTGTCTGCAGCGCTGCTGCTACGCATGCCGCACAGTAGTCAGAACCGTTACGACCCATCAGTTGTGGTTTGCCCTTGTCATTGCAGCCATAGAATCCCGGCAATACCAGGATGGCATGATCACCATCCATGGCCTGTTGCAACAAAGGTGCTGCCGCTTCGATGTCTACCAGGCTATCCGTGTAACTGTCATTAGCCGGTGGCAGAATATCGGTTTCCGACCAACGGGCCGAGTGGCCCTGCGCATTCAACAAATCACACATCAGGCGACTGGTGAAGCCTTCACCGGTTGAAAGGAGTTCTGCCTGAACTTCGGGCGGGCACTGCTCAAGCAATGCTACACCCGCCAGACGGGTTTCCAGGCGCTTGAGTTGCACCTGTAAAAAATCCGTTGCCAGCGGACAGGTAAAACCTGACGCTTGCATCCTGTTCAGAATTCCCTGCTCTTTTTCGTTGATGCTTTCCAGTACCGCCTTGAAATCACCACCTTCAATGGCCGTTTTTGTTGCCTTTTCCAGCAAGTCCGTCACGCCATACATGGCTGACAGTACGACCACAACCTGTTCGTTGCGTGCTGCATTGCTGATGATGTCAGCGGCAGCAATGAAACCTTCTAAGTCCGCCAGTGAAGAACCGCCATATTTCTGAACTAACATATATTGTATTCCTGAACGTTAACGTTCGTTTTCAATGTCATAATTTCTATATTTAGTATGATTCCTGGTGCACAGAACGAACCGCCCGACCGGATGGATCATTCAGCTCCTGTAAACTGGCATCCCACAGTATGGCCTCTGGTGTACTGCAGGCCACCGATGGTCCACCGGGTACGCATTCAGCAGCACTGGCAAGCGGGAAATGGTTTTCAAACAGACGCCGGAAGAGGTAAGCCTCTTGGGTGTCGGGTGTATTATATGGAAACCTTTTCGCTGCATGTGTTAACTGCTTTGCACTGACTTGGGTCTTTGCATAATCACGGATACCATCGATCCAGCTATAACCAACACCGTCAGAAAACTGCTCCTTTTGCCGCCAGGCAATTTCTTCCGGCAGCATGTCGCTGAAAGCCTCACGCAGAATCTGTTTTTCCATCTTGCCTTCAGTGATCATTTTGTCTTTAGGGTTCAATGACATTGCAACGTCAAGAAACTCACGATCAAGAAATGGCACACGTGCTTCAACACCCCAGGCCGACATGGCCTTATTGGCACGCAGACAGTCATAACTATGCAGACGGGATAACTTACGAACGGTTTCCTCATGAAAAGATTGCGCATCGGGTGCCTTGTGGAAGTAAAGATAGCCACCAAACACCTCATCGGCACCTTCACCGGACAGCACCATCTTGATACCCATCGCGTGGATCTTGCGTGCCAGCAGATACATCGGCGTGGCCGCACGGATGGTTGTAACGTCGTAGGTTTCAAGGTGTTGGATCACCTCATCAATGGCATCCAGCCCTTCCTGCAAGGTGAATTCAAAACCGTGGTGGATCGTACCAATGTGTGCGGCAGCTTTTTCAGCAGCGGCGAGATCGGGCGAACCTTTCAGGCCCACTGCAAAAGAATGTAAACGTGGCCACCAGGCCGGGCTTTGTTCATTATCCTCTACACGCAATTCGGCGTGCCTTTGAGTGACCGCCGCGATAATGGATGAATCCAAACCACCGGATAACAGAACACCGTAGGGTACGTCTGTCATCAAATGGCTAATGACTGATTTTTCCAGTGCCTCACCTACCGCTTTAACACTTGTTTCAGCATTCTCCACGGCAGAATAATCCTGCCACGGACGTTGATAGTAAGGTTTTGGCTGCTCGTCACCACTCAGCCAGTAGTGACCGGGTGGGAACTCCATCACAACATTGCACACATCCATCAGGGCTTTCATCTCTGAGGCTACATATAACTGATGCTCATCATCAAAGCCGTAATACAAGGGAATAATGCCGATTGGATCACGTGCAATCAGGTAGCGACCGGCTGATTCGTCATAGAGTACAAAAGCAAACATACCGTGTAGGTCGTTTAAAAATTCACAGCCCTTTTGCAGGTAAAGCGGCAGGATGACCTCACAGTCAGACTCGGTCTTGAACCCGTAAGGCTGTTTCAATGACTCGCGTAGCGAACGGTGGTTATAAATCTCACCATTAACAGCCAGTGATTGCTTGCCATCCGGTGAAAGCAGTGGCTGTGCGCCGGTGTTTACATCGACGATGGCCAGACGCTCATGCGCCAGCACCGCACCTTCGCAGGTGTGTATTCCGCTCCAGTCCGGTCCGCGGTGACGCATCAGACGGGACTGCCGCAATGCAAGCTGACGCAAGGCCTGCAAGTCCCCATTGATATCAAGTACAGCAAAAATAGAACACATAAAAACCCCTGGAGTCATTAATCCAATTCAAGCACTCAATGATACTTTCAGTAGCCAACGCATGGAACCCCAAAAAGTGTACAAAAAGCAGATACTTCGACCTGAACGCAAATCCTTGCCAAAACCATGCCTGAAAGAGCGAAAAGAGCTATGCTAAGAGTGTATGAAAAAAATTTTCAAATGGCTCTTGGCACTACTGGCAATACTGGTTGTTTCCCTTGTTGTCCTTGTTAACAATCCTGGCTGGGTCAAGGGACCGGTTGAACGGCATTTGAGCGACATTGCCGGATACCCCATCAGTCTTGAAGGTGATCTGGATCTGGACCTGGGCCGACAAACCGAAATAACTGCAAAAAACATCCATGTATCCGGTCCGGACTGGGCCACTCATCGCAATTTGCTCGCAATTAGTCGCCTGAGACTGTCCCTTGACACTGGCTCGCTTTTTAAAGACGTCATCGTCCTGGAATCCATTGAGGTAGACAACTTACAGCTCAACCTGGAAACCAATGCCGAAGGAAAAGGCAACTGGCTAAGTGCAAATACGGCTTCAACACCTGATGAAGATGCGGATGAGGGTGACGATAAAAATAGAACCATTGTTATTTTCAGAAATATTGAAGTCAGTGACAGCACTTTGAGTTTCCAGAATGGAAAAACAGGGGTTGAAAACGAGCTTTCTATTGATTCTCTCAGCCATCATCAGCAAGCAGATGGAATGATGCAAACCACGCTGAATGGAGATCTCAATAAAAGGCCGGTGGAATACACAGGCAAGGTTGGCCCCTATGAGAATCTGTTGAACGGCAAAGATATCAGCTACGACGCTTCTGGTCATTTTGGCGAACTGAGGATTAGCACTAACGGTCATATCGATGATTTGCTGGAGCCCAGACGTCCAAGGTTCAATCTCGATTTGCAGGGCCCTAATATTGATGAAATAACGGCCATGCTGGGCATCGATGATCTTGGTACCGGCGGGTTTTCTCTGCGCGCCGAGGGTGCTGAGGTATCTGATCTGTATGAAGCCAGCATCACCGGAAGCGTGGGTGATATCTCGTTGAATGCATCAGCACAGGTTTCTGATCTTTCAGAACTGGACAGTCTTGACCTGAAACTGGCGGCCAACGGCCCCAGCCTTGGATCGTTTACACGCGTATTTGGTATTGAAAACTGGCCGGATAAACCATTCAGTATAAAAGGTGATATTGACAGGGTTGGCGGCACTTTGAACATTGCAGGCCTGACTCTGAATATCGGTGGCACAGAATTGATTCTGGATGCTCTACTGACTGATTTTCCCAACCTGGAAGCGAGCCGTATCAAACTTTCAGTAGAGGGGGATGATATTGCACAGTTTCGTGAGTTAGCGGGACTCCCTGGCGTCGCCACCGGACCGTTTAGTATAAATGGCAAGCTGGATGTATCAGTAGAGTCGGTGGAACTGGTGCAGGTCGAAGTAGTAACTTCCCTTGGCCAGGCGACCTTCTCAGGTGTTTTAGGCCCGGCACCAGACTATATTGGCAGCAAACTCCAACTCCATATGAATGGTCATAATGCACATTCGCTGATGTCAGTGTTTGGTATAGACGCCCTGCCAGAACAGGCATTCAACGTGAACACGCGTTTTGAGTTGATGGAAAATGGGGTACAAGTCGAACGAAGTGTACTGGTAACAATAGATGATGACAGGCTGGAACTGGGTGGGTTTATCACTTTTGAACCCGGCGTTGAAGGTTCTGAGTTTGAGATAAAGGTCAGCGGAAATAATCTCGCCGAGATGCTTCAACACATTGTGGATACCAGTGACATACCCCGGCGACCATACGACCTGAGTGGTCGTTTAAAAGTGATGGAAAACAGTCTGGGCCTGGAGAATGTTAAGTTTGATTTAGATGGTATCAGGCTGGGTGCAACGGGTTCGGTAAGTCTCGTTGATCAACTCGTTGGCAGCGGCCTGGATTTTCAAATTAGCGGCGAAGATTTTTCCACTTTAGGTGGTCTTGAAGTAATGGGTGACTCACTGGATATGTTTGCACCGGGTCAGCCATACCGGGCAGCGGGTCGCTTCATGGTTGAAACCAATGGCTGGAAGCTCAGTGATATCGAGGGGCAACTGGGAAAAACGAATTTTAATCTCGACGGCCTGATCAGCAAACAAGACGGACTGACCGGATCCAATGTTAGTTTTTCAGTCAAGGGTCCAGGATTAAATCAGCTTCTTGTCGATCAGGGTGAGTCATCGCTCCACACCCAGAACTTTGAGTCCAGCGGTCAGGTTATGTTGTCAGAGGATCGGCTAAGTATTCAAAAGCTCGACATTGAGACCGACAAATCCAACGCAGAGATCGTGCTTGATTTTGGCTGGCCGATTAGCAGTAGCATGGATGTTGATTTCAATTTAAAGCTGCGGGGCAGTGACATACGTCAACTGCTTCCGGGTACAGGCTCCTTCAAACCGAGCCAGGCGGAATTCAAACTAGACGCCATCGGGGAAAAACGGGGCAAGATGTTTTCACTAGAGCGTTTTACAGCCGATATCGGGAATCTGCAAATTATTACGATTGGTGAGATCGACGAAGACGCGGATGGTGAAATAATAGATATCTCCTTCAGTGTTGCATCAAGGGATATTTCCAAACTGGGGAAAATAGATGATAAATCCCTGCCTGCTTTGTCACTGGATGTAAAAGCGGATTTTACCGGCAATGCCCAAAACTTTGTTTTTCAAAACATCGATGCCTCGCTGGGAGAAAGCCGTCTGGAGGGCTTGTTGGATGTGTCACTAAAAGGCTCAAAACCAGACATCAGGCTGACTGCAAAGTCGAGTTTCATTGACCTTCGACCCTTTATTGATCCCATCAATTCGAAAGATCCTGACACTGCTGATGAGGACGTTGATTCTGCAAAGCGGGAGCGTCTGATTCCCGCAACACCGCTACCACTTGATGCTTTGGCTGCAGTTGATGTTTTGCTCAGGCTGGATATTGCCGAGGTGAAATACTGGAAAGACAGCATTAGAAACCTTGTTCTTGAATCCAAGATCAAAGCAGGCCACCTCGATGTACCGGAATTTTCTTTTAAGGCACCTAATGGCACACTCAAAACTTCCTTTTCTATTCAGCCAACGGGCGCTGACCAGGCCGATGTGAAAGTCAATTTGAATGCCGAGCAGCTCGTACTCAACATTAGTGGCCAACCAAAAGAAACTCTTCATCTTGTGCCCCCATTTAACCTGGATTTCAAGGTCGCAGGAAAGGGTAGTAACCTGCAGGAAGTGGCCGGCTCAGCCAATGGGGCTTTTTACATGGAAAGCAGTGGTGGAACCCTGGCAGGTGTCAACCTGAGCATACTGGACACATTTATTCTGGATGAGATATTCAGCCTGGTCATGCCAAAGTCTTCCCAAAGTGACAACCTGACACTCAAATGCGCAGCCACCATATTGAACATAGAGGACGGGGTCATCAAAACCAGTCCCGGGCTGGCTTTTACAACTGATCAAATCGCCATTATCGCCAAGGGTTCGTTAGATTTGAAAACGGAAAAGATGCGTTTCAATTTCAACGCCACCCCAACAAATGCGCTGAAAATCAGTGCCAGTGAACTTTTCAATCCATACATCCTGGTCGGCGGCACACTGAGCAAGCCGGAAGTAGGGATAGATCCCGGAAAGGTTATACTTCACGGTGGCGCAGCAATAGGTACGGCTGGTATTTCAGTACTGGCCAAGGGTTTGCTTGACCGGGTCGGCAATGCGGTTCCCTTGTGCGAAGAAATGCAAAAAACGGTGAGACAGGGAACAATACAGACCAAAGACAAAAAGTCTAAACCTGTTAAACGCTGACAGGTCAGCGTATCCAGGTCGTGACGCGGTTCTGATGATCCGGGTTCAATTTGAATGAGCTTTGATCAGGCAATCCATAAATAGCTTAACAGCACGCGATGGTTTGGGTGCTCGTCGGGTGATTGCAAGAAATTCGCAACGGTATTGGAAAGTATCGGTGCCTATATTACGGATAAGCCCTTGCTCAACGAAGGGCTTGGCGTAGTGATCTGGCAGATAGCCGATGTAACACCCGGACAGCAACAGGTGAACAATCGCCTCCTGGTCGTAGACGGTTACATCCCGCTTCATGCCCAGCTTGCGTCCTATTTCCATATTGGGGGAGTGATATCCCAGTCCTGCGTATTTGCTGGCCAGGATATCTTCTTTTCTGATCCTCTCATCCGCAAGCCCAAAAAGGGCGTGACCGTGGCCACAATACAGATACATTTGTTCCTTGAATAGCGGAACATATTCGAGGCTGGACGATGTCCGGTGTGCCGGTATCAGACCCAATTGGAAACGCCCCTCCATGACCCCGCGTTCAATTTCATTGAGAGGTTTCACATGCACTTCCATGCTCATCTCTGGCGCAAGGTCATCAAATAGCCGGAAGGCGTTGCCGATATGCGCCTCGGGATTTGAGGCAATCTTATCGAACAGGGCGAGACTGATATGACCGGTCATCTTATGATGCAAATCGCCAACCTCTGCCCGGAATTCATCCAGGGAACCCAGTAAACGCAGGGTGGCCTGGTAAATATGTTCACCTTCCTCGGTCAGGGCAAAGCCTCCGCGACCGCGGCGACAAAGCGTAACACCCAGACGAATCTCCAGATCCTTTATATGTGTGGAAATGGTGGAGCGACCGATATTGAGTTCCAGTTCTGCTGCAGAGAAACCGCCAGCCTCGGCAATGACCCGAAAAACCCGCAAACGACGAATTTCGATGTCACTCAATTGGCCCGGAACCATTTTTGAGGTCAAATTTTGTTTCAACATATTCCTTTATTATGTTTGAGAGAACGCAATCTAAAGATTGATAGAGTAGAATTTACAAAACATTGTAAGGTTTGTAAAGTTCGCCGGACATTACGATTAACTACAAGCGGGAGCTCTATCGTGACTGACACCGACAAGTTGGCTGGATTAACCCAATCCCAATTGGATGCCCACTGGATGCCTTTTTCTGGTAACCGCGACTTTAAGAAAGAGCCCCGGGTCATGGTGTCCGCGAAGGGTAACTATTTCACCAGCGCCGATGGCCGGAAAATATTTGACGGACTCAGTGGTCTTTGGACATGCGGTGCCGGTCACGGACGCCCGGAAATTACAGAGGCGGTTAGCCAGCAGATTAATCAGTTAGATTTCTGTCCCGGTTTCCAATTTGGTCATGCCAGGTCATTTGAATTGGCCGAACGCATTACACAGTTTATGCCCAAGGGTCTCAACCGGGTGTTTTTCACTAATTCCGGTTCTGAATCTGTGGATACCTCTCTGAAAATCGCCCGTGCTTATTGGCATAAGAAAGGCATGCAGAGCAAGACCAAGTTGATTGGCCGCATTAAAGGTTATCACGGCGTTAACTTCGGTGGGATCAGTGTTGGAGGAATTGTAGGCAACCGTGCCTTGTTCGGGGAAGCAATTGCAGCCGATCACTTACCACACACCCTCTTGCCGGAAAATAAATTTGTGAAGGGTATGCCGAGCAAAGGTGCTGAAAAGGCCGATGATTTGCTTGAGTTGATCTCATTACATGATGCCTCAACTATTGCCGCAGTCATCGTCGAGCCTTTGGCTGGCTCAGCCGGTGTACTTCCGCCGCCGAAAGGTTACCTGCAAAGATTGCGGGATATCTGTGACCAGCACAACATCCTGCTGATTTTCGATGAGGTTATTACCGCATTTGGCCGCATGGGTTCACGAACTGGTTCTGAGGAATTCGGTGTGACACCCGATATCATCAATACCGCCAAACAACTTACCAACGGTACGGTGCCCATGGGGGCTGTGATATGTAAACAGGAAATTTACGATACATTCATGGAAAACGGTGGCCCCGAGTACGCAATTGAGCTGCCCCATGGTTACACCTACTCGGCACATCCGGTCGCCTGTGCCGCCGGCCTGGCCGCATTAGATATCCTGGAAAAGGATGGTTTGATAGAGCGTGTGAGAACGATGGCTCCTACATTTGAAACATCGTTACATGCACTTAAAGGTACGCAGCATATTTCTGATATTCGCAATTACGGGTTGGCCGGGGGACTCACCATTGAGCACGCCCCTGGTGAACCGATGTTACGCCCTTACCTTATTGCCATGAGTATGTGGAAGAAAGGTTTTTACATACGTTACGGTGGTGACACCATCCAGTTGGGTTTGCCATTTACAGTCGAACATGACGAAATTGATACATTGATGAGCGCATTGGGTGAAACCATTAGCGAACTAAATTAGGAAGGTACTATTTTATGAATACTATTGGTCACTTGATCAACGGCAAAATACACACTGATGCGACGCGTACTCAGGATGTATTTAACCCATCCACTGGCAAGGTTGAAAAGCAGGTCGCGCTGGCATCCAAGGCCACTGTTGAAGATGCAATTGCCGCTGCGCAGAAAGCTTATCCGACCTGGCGTGATACACCGCCTGCCAAACGCGCTCGTGTAATGTTTCGTTTTAAAGAGCTTTTGGAGCAAAATGCAGAAAAGATCTGCAGGCTGATCGGTGAGGAACACGGAAAGATAATTCATGATGCAATGGGTGAGTTGCAGCGTGGTATTGAGCATGTCGAGTACGCCTGCTACGCCCCTGAACTACTGAAGGGAGAACACAGTAAAAATGTGGGTCCGGCGATTGATTCGTGGAGCGAATTCCAGCCTCTGGGCGTGGTTGCAGGCATCACGCCATTTAATTTTCCCGCCATGGTGCCGCTGTGGATGTACCCGATGGCAATCGTATGTGGCAATACGTTTGTTCTGAAACCTTCCGAGCGTGACCCGTCCTCTACCTTGTTCATTGCTGAGTTGCTGCAAGCGGCTGGTCTACCTGCCGGTGTATTGAATGTGGTCAACGGGGATAAGGAAGCGGTAGATACGCTGTTACTTGATAAGCGGGTGATGGCGGTTAGTTTTGTTGGTTCCACACCAATCGCTGAGTATATCTACAGCACGTCCAGCGCCAACGGTAAGCGTTGCCAGGCGCTTGGTGGTGCCAAGAACCACGCGATCATCATGCCGGATGCGGATATGGATAACGCTGTGGCAGCGCTGACCGGGGCTGCTTTTGGATCCTCAGGTGAGCGCTGTATGGCCTTGTCGGTTGCAGTATGTGTGGGAGACGAGGCAGCCGACACCCTGGTTTCCGGGATGTCAAAAGCCATGGAGACTCTAAAGGTCGGTACCTATAGTGATGCAACCAATGACTTTGGCCCGGTGATTACGGCGCAACATATGGAAAAGGTAGTTGGATATATCGATGGCGCGGAAGAGCAAGGTGCTTTGGTCGTTGTTGATGGTCGAAATCCCAAGGTAAGCGGTTATGAAAACGGTTTCTTTGTCGGCGGCACCCTGATCGATCAGGTGAAACCGGGTATGACCTGTTACGAACATGAGATTTTCGGCCCGGTGTTATTGGTGGTTCGTGCTGAGAGCATGATCGAGGCCATGCAGATGATCAATGATCACGAATATGGTAATGGTACCTGCATCTTTACCCGCGACGGTGAAGCGGCCCGTTATTTCGCAGATAATATTCTCGTGGGAATGGTCGGCATCAACGTACCGTTACCGGTACCGGTCTCCTACCATTCATTCGGTGGCTGGAAGCGCTCATTATTCGGTGACCTGGCTGCCTATGGTCCAGATGCAGTGCGCTTTTATACCAAGCGCAAAACCATCACTCAACGCTGGCCCTCTGCCGGTGTACGTGAAGGGGCGCAATTCTCGTTTCCCAGTCACTAATTACCTTATGATCGTTCTATTCAGAAAGTCTCCATACGAATGCTACCGGAGAATCAATTTCGCAGGCTTTCGGATTGGTCCTCTACCCGGGGTGGTGGCGCGCTGTTAATAACCAGGCTAATTCCGCTGATTGCTTTCAACTTGCTCAATTATGCCGCTGCACTGACCCAAATCTCCTGGTGAACTTTCATCTGGGCGACCGGTTTGGGGATACTTCCGTTAATTTGACTTTAACCGCCAATTTCACCCTTCAGGGGCAGGGGCAGTGATAGTTACGTAGTGCATGTTACCGGATTCATCTTCGACCTCAACGACCATGATCTTTCCAGTCAGGGCCGGGTCGTCATTTTTTGCCTGGATGCTACCGTCTTCATTTTGCCAAATTTCAACGCCTTTTTGAGGTGACGGAATTGCGGTAAAACGTCGGGGTTCAGTGCTGGTTTGTGGTTTTGTAGCCACTGTTTCCTGGCTCGCCGAATCATTACTACTGCTTTGTGCGGCTTTCGCAGAGTAGCCTGCCAATCCAGCTTGCCTGCTTGCACTCTGCAAAGCGTTAACCCGGTTTGTCAGGTGGCCAATCTGAAGTGAATTTAATCGATTCAATTCAGCGGTTTCGTCATGTGAAGCCTGAATGGCAGCGAGCAGTTTATTTTGCGCTTCAAGCGCACCGGAAAGCCGGTCAGAATCATTCTGGGCTTTTCGGCCTTGTATGATCATTATCCCGCTGAGTACAAAAGCGGCAATTGCGAGAGCAAAAGCCCCTTTCGTGATCCACGAAAGGGGCAATGATTCAAGATTTTCAGCCGTGGCCATTATTCAGGCTAAGGCAAAATTCGCTGGCATGCATTTGCATTACTCGACTGGCGCCAACAACGGAAGTATCCGACAATATTCGCTTCATTTGCATTCGAGATCGTAGCGAATATCGTGCTTCCCTCACCACCAACCTTGCCTAATGTGGGGTGGTCAATACCGCAGAACGAAGCGGACAAAGAGTCCCCAAATCCAATACTGATAGAGTCCGGGCTTACATAACGGTGATTGCTGACCATGTCTGCAGAAGCGTCTCCTACAAATTCGTTTCCCGTGCAGTCGACGGGATGTATGAGACTGATATCCCAAAAGTCTCGTGACTGCATATCTGTCACCCGAAGGCTAATGGTGTCTGGTGTTAATGATTCCAATACCCACCGATCTCCCGTGTAATGGGTCAGCGGGCCGCTACCAAAGATGGCCTTGGTGATAGCAGGTGCGCTGAATGTACCGTCAGACCCCGCTGGGCCTTGTGGTCCGGTTGAACCCGTTGAGCCCTGTGGTCCGGCTGAGCCCGTTGAGCCCTGTGGTCCGGCTGAACCCGTTGAGCCCTGTGGTCCGGCTGAGCCCGTTGAGCCTTGTGGTCCGGCTGAACCCGTTGAGCCCTGTGGTCCGGCTAAACCAACCGCGCTTTGTGGACCGATTGCACCAGTGTCACCTTGTTCGCCCTGAGGCCCGACTTCGCCCTGAGGCCCTTGTCCACCAACTTCGCCGGCTTCACCTTGTGGGCCGCTTTCACCGGCTATACCCTGTGGACCCCGCGGGCCAACCGCACCAATAGTTAAATCATATTCATCAATATGTTTGCCGCGTTTACCCTGGCTGACAATCAATTTGTAGTCACCATCTTCGATATCCGGTGTTTGAGCCCTAATCCAGGTGCTTGCGGAGGAGTTAACCGTCAGAAAAAGTGCGTCCCCCAAAATGACGTCCGGGTTTGCAAAATTACTACCGGTGATCAGGATTTCTTCATCACCGACATAAACTTCGGTTATCAGTGGATGTTTAGACGAAGCTTTTTTGGCAAGTGCCGGAAGTGAGAAAACTAGTAAAAAACTGCAAATGGTTAGAACTGCTATTTGCTTCAGGTATAACGGATAGATCCCCTTTGGGTTTACAACTTTCATTCTGTAGACTCCCTGTCGTTGTAAGAAAAGCACCCACATCTCTGTAGTGCCCGTGGCGACCTGAAAGATATCCCTGTATGAGGATTTCTCTCAGACTTATAACTTCCCCTGAGGGTGATTATATGAGATTGGCGAAAGAAAAAGAACCGCAAAAAAAAACCGCGACACCCACATCTCATAACACTTCCGTTTAGCATACAAATTGCCAGTTTAATCAAAGCAGGACTCTTAACTCGACAAGACGATGTATTACTGCGAGAAGGTGACTTGGTTCATGTTTGGTTCGGGTGTAAGTTTATGGCATAGACAATAGGAGGTTTAGCGATGACTAATAAGAGTATTTTTACCTTCTCCAAGCTAGCCGTCGGGTGTGTTTTTTTAGTGACGATTTTACCTTTTTCACCGCTTGGTAGTGCCCAGGCCAAGTCGGTCGACAAGTATACAGAACCGGTGGTTTCTATCGACGATCAGGTGAAGTTGAGCGGACCTTACCTTGGCCAGCGAGTGCCTGGTATGACTGCCAGACTGTTCGCGCCTGGTGTGGTTTCAATTACCGGACGATATGAATTTGCCTTAAGTTTCTCGCCAGCCGGTGACCGCATACTGTTCACGGCTCAGACTACGGATGAAGAGGTCGAAGTACTTCACTCATACCAGGTCGACGGTCAATGGACCCGGCCGGCTCCTGTTAGCCTGTCTGCCGGAATGCGCGCAGACGAGATGGAGGCCTTTTTTGCGCCTGATGGTAACCATGTCTATTTTGCACCTTATAACGAGGGAATGGATGTCCGCATCTGGCAGGTGAAAATAGATGGAAAGGAATGGCGCGACCCACAACCGCTGGCTGGAGCCATTGCCGAACAAGCTGCCTTTTATCCGACAGTTGCAGACGATGGCACTCTTTATTACTCAAATATTACGGAGCGACGTCCGTACTTTTCCCGTCAATTGGATGATGGCACGTGGAGCGCACAGCCCGTGCCGGTTGAGTTTGGGATGCATGTTTATATTGTACCCGACCAGTCATTTCTCTTACTGGATGCTCGGGCCGAGGACAGTCTCGGCGCTGGTGATATTTACGTGGCGTTTCCCGCCGGTGGTGGGAATTGGACAAAACCAATTAATTTGGGGCCAGGCGTGAACTCGGAATTCTCCGAATCATGTCCGAGTCTTTCAGCAGACGGGAAATACCTCTTCTTTAGCCGCTATGGTGAAGAAGGGGGGATTGCACAGATCTACTGGGTGGATGCGAGCATCATTGATAAATACAAACCGAGGTAGGAAAAAGAACAGAGCCATAACTCCAGAACCTGCCGGTACAATGGTCTTCTGCATTCACCAACCGTGAAATGGGTTCATTGATCCGGAAAATATCTGCATCCAGTTCCATGGAGTACAGGACGTATTAAAGGTGTATTGCCATAAATCTGCATATATTGAACATCGCATTACGTCAGAATTTGTTTTTTCAGACGAACAAGCCTGTTATCGGCGAAGCTCGGCAATCCAGCAACAGTGCTGTTACTGCAGAACTTGTGTTGTCACCCAGGTGAGCGAGTATTCTGCTGATCTAAGGGTCTCTGATGCTGACGATGATTATCCGACTCAGATAACTGACAGATCTGGGGTTAGCCTTGAAGGGCGGGGTAAGTACCCGGCATTGATTCAATGATTTTTCTGATTAACCAATAGCTCAGAACAGTCCAAATACGCCATCGGGAGTGTAGCCCAGGTAGCGCATCCAGGTTTCCCCCCATAATATAATCATTAGCCAGCCCACCACAAGCATGGTCACGCCAAACTTAGCGGTGTCAGACCAGCTGTATTGATCGGTCACATACAGCAAAGCCGCTGGCTTACTGTTAAATGGCAAGGCATATACGTGTTCTATCATCAGAGCTACCGGCAGGGCGAGGCTCAATATGGGCAGCTTGAACTTTTGCGCGGTGCCAATGGCGATGGGAATAAAGATCAGCGTGCGCATGGTCTTTGACTGAAACACCAGGGCACTGAAAACCATCATGCCGGTCAATACCAGGTACAGCACCCAGAAAGGGGTATCGCTGGAGAAGCCGAGTACATCAAAGGCAGCATTGACTGCAATATTCGGCAGATCGGTGGTCTTGAAACCCGCTCCCAGGGTATAGGCGCCAGCAGAGAACAACAATAAATGCCATGGAACATCCACATCGTTCCATTTGACCACACCGATGCCCGGCATCAGGGCCACAATCGCGCCCAGAAAGGCAACCGCTGTCTTACTGATTCCATGCATGGAATC
>RCND010000763.1_pt1 | contig 18495 bp, 17 predicted proteins | sample 2041351 | NCBI WGS metagenome assembly RCND01 (sample SAMN09708230, study PRJNA481090) | Marine sediment metagenome, whole genome shotgun sequencing project. | biome: marine sediment; feature: ocean; material: sediment; isolation source: Sewage treatment plant 12B marine sediment (STP12B) ... | reverse complement strand
GTCAAATCAGTATTTTTGCATCAAATAAAAAAGTAAAATTGAATGATTAAATTAATTGATAAAAAAACCAGATTACTTTTATTTGCTTTTTTATTACCAATTATACTTTTTTCCCAAGAACAATTAAAAGGCATTGTTTTAGAAACGAGTAGCTCTAAAGAAATGCCATTGTCTGGTGCTAATGTCTATTGGTTAGGTTCCTCAGTCGGCACAATCACACAAGAAGATGGCACATTTTCATTGCCCTATAAATTCTCATATAATAAATTAGTAATAAGTTATGTTGGTTTTAAGACAGATACTATTACGGTAGACTCTAATAAATTTATAAAGCATGTATTGCAAGCTTCAGATGAGTTAGATACCGTTGTAGTTACCTCACGAAAACAAGCTACTTCAAAATCGTATTTAAAAGCGACTAACACACTATTTGTGAGTAGTGATGAGTTATTAAAAGCGGCTTGTTGTAACCTCTCAGAAAGTTTTGAGACCAATCCGTCTATAGATGTCAATTTTGCTGATGCAGTTTCAGGTACAAGACAAATAAAAATGTTGGGTTTAAATTCGCCATACATTCTTATTTCAACAGAGAATATTCCTGCTATTCGTGGTGCATCACAAGCTTATGGACTAAGTTTTATTCCTGGTACTTGGGTAGAGAGTATTCAAATTACAAAAGGAACAGGCAGTGTAGTTAACGGTTTTGAAAGTATTGCAGGTCAAATTAATGCAGAATTGGTAAAGCCAACTACAGACGACCGCTTGTTTGTAAACCTATATGGAGGTTCAAATGAACGAATAGAGTTAAATACTCACATTAACACCAAAGTTTCAGACAAGTGGAGTACAGGTTTGTATTTGCATGGAAATACACTTCAAAAAAAGCACGACATTAACGACGATGGTTTTTTAGATATGCCATTATACAATCAAATTAATGTAATGAATCGCTGGCAATACACTAATCCACAAAAAGGTGTAGTCAGCTTTATTAATTTAAGATACCTTAATGACGAAAAACAGGCAGGACAAGTAGACTTTAATCCAGATACTGATAAAGGTAATACCAATTTTTGGGGAAGCGAAATCAATACAGAACGTTTTGAAGTCACTACAAAACTAGGTTATGTAAACCCCGCTATTCCTTATCAAAGTTTGGGATTTCAAACCGCCTATAGTCATCATAAGCAAGATTCTTATTTCGGTTTAAATGTATACGATATAGAGCATAATAGCTTTTATTCAAACTTAGTATATAACAGTATCATTTCAGATTCGCGTCATAAAGTAAAAACAGGACTAAGTTTTACTTACGATCAATATGAAGAATTGGTAAATACAGATATCTACAAGCGCAAGGAAAATTCTGTTGGCGGCTTTTTTGAGTATGCTTACGATGATTTAGATAAGTTTACGATGACAGCAGGTGTGAGAGTAGATCAACACAATAGACTTGGTTTTTTCATAACACCACGTTTGCATGTAAGATATTCGCCTTGGGAAAAATCAGCCTTTAGAGCATCTATTGGTAGAGGAAAACGTAGTGCTAACATTTTTGCTGAAAACCAAAATATGTTCTCAAGTTCTAGACAGATTAATGTCTCAAATTCTGGTGGAAAAATTTATGACTTAGACCCAGAAATTGCTTGGAACTATGGGATTAGCTATTTGCAAGGATTTAATTTGTTTGAAAGAAAAGCAGATATCACTTTCGATTTTTACAGAACTGAGTTTCAAAATCAAGTCGTTATAGATTGGGAAAATCCGTTTGAAGTTAACTTTTATAATCTAGAAGGAAATAGCTATGCTAATAGTTTTCAGTTTGAATTTAATTATAACGTTTTTGAGCGTTTCGATATTCGAACAGCTTACAAGCATTATGATATTAAAACTGACTATAGGTCTGGTCAATTAGAAAAGCCGTTAATACCACAGCATCGTCTATTTGCCAATGCGTCTTATGAAACACAAGAAAAAGATAATAGTGCGCAATGGAAGTTCGATGCGACTTATAATTGGTTGAGTTCGCAACGTTTCCCCGGTACAGAATTAAGTGCGCCAGAATATCAATTAGATGAATACTCTCCTACAATCGGAACGTTAAACTTGCAGGTGACTAAAGTATTTTCTCCTAAATTTGAAGTATATTTAGGTGGTGAAAATGTGACTAATGTGCGCCAAGATAACCCAATCGTAAGTGCAGATAATCCGTTTGGTTCAAATTTTGATAGTAATTTTGTGTATGGGCCAATTTTTGGAAGCATGTATTACGCAGGATTGCGTTATAAAATAAAGTAACAGTTGAACCGACATTGCGAGACTTTGAAAAAGTCGTGACAAATGCTTAGGATTCAAGAATACTTTATAAAAACAATGAGTAATTTTAATATTGAAACTAAAAATAAAATAGATTCTGAAACAAGTTCAGAATGATAAAAAAATAAAATAATATGAAACGAGTAATTTTAATATTTACGTTATTAATAACAACTATAACTTTTGCACAAAGCAAAAATGCAAAAGCCAACATAGAAGTCGATGGTATTTGTGGTATGTGTAAAGAGCGTATAGAAAAAGCAGCTATAAGAACCAAAGGTGTGAAATCTGCCGTTTGGAGTATAGAAACGCACGAATTAAAATTGATTTACGACGAACGTAAAACAGATTTAAAAACTATATCTAAGAAATTAGCTTCGGTTGGTCATGATACAAAAGAAGTTAAAGCTACTGAAGAGCAATACCAATCTGTGCATCCATGTTGCAAGTATCGCGATGAGGATGTGAAGAAAGACCATGAGAAAGAAAAAGGAAAAGGAAAATAAAAATTGAAGCCTGAATCTAAATTCAGGCTTTTTTATTTCCTCATTGGTGACTGAGCTTGTCGAAGTGCTATTTCAAAATTTCACTACTCTCATTTGACTTTTTATAGAACTTCATTACATGTACTGAGCTTGTTTCAGTAACGCCTGAGATAAGTCAATAAAACTGATATATGTCATTTAGTTATCTAGCATAAACTTCTACATTGGGCTAATTATTTTAATTTAAACAGATGAGCAAAGATTTTTTTATTCCTGTTTTTGTGTCCATGTTGATTTTATTTGCGTTAGTGTCATGCTCAAAGGATGATTCTAGAAAAGTAGAGTTAGATAATATTTCAATAAAAACAGCTCCATTAAAGGTAAATTACTATACTTCTGAAGTTTTAGACCTTACAGGTCTTGAGATAACGCTTGAATTTGATAACGGAACAACACAAGATCTTGTTTATGCTGATTTTGTAAGTGAAGACATAACTACTTTTCCCGAAAATGGTGCTACGCTCACCGAATCCACAGATGTAATATTCACCCATGAACCATCAGGGGAGTTCGCTAGTTTGGCTATTAATGTAAGTTCAGTTATAGTTGATATAGAGGGGAATATATATTCAATTGTTAGAATAGGTGATCAATTATGGATGGGAGAAAATTTAAAAACCACAACATATAATGATGGTGCACCCATTCCATTGGAAGAAAATGATATGGTATGGAATACCTTTTCAACTTCTGCTTATTGTTGGTTTGATAACAATAAAACAATTTATGGTGATACATATGGAGCACTTTATAACTGGTATTCAGTGAATACGAATAAATTATGCCCTGTAGGATGGCACGTGCCAACAGATGAAGAATGGAATACACTTGTTGATTTTCTCGGTGGAGAAGATGTTGCAGGCGGTAAACTTAAAGAGTCTGGTTATTCTCATTGGAATAGTCCAAACGAAGGTGCGGATAATAGCAGTGGGTTTACCGGATTACCTGGTGGTAGTCGTAGTGATTTGTTTCATAGTTTGGGTGATGGAGGTCGCTGGTGGTCTTCAACTCAGTTTGATGACACTAATGCATGGGCATTATCAATAGGTTACACGTACGCCAATGCGTCTAGGTACAATTTCACGAAGAATAATGGTTACTCTGTTAGGTGCATAAGAGATTAGCATCTAAACCTTATTCTGATCTACATTTTCTCATGAAGTTCTATTTCGTAAGCTTTTGCACTTATTTTTTCATGTAATACCGAATCAAATCAGCTGTAGAAATAATACCAACAACGCTTTCATTTTCAACAATAGGAATGGCGCGGTACCGTCCTTTTGCAAATTCTTCTGCAGCGGTATTTATAGAAGTTTCAGGACTTAATGTGAAAGGATTTGGTGTCATTATATCTTTCACAGTGAGTTCGTTATATATCGCATTGTTGTCATCTAGTCCAGCACCTTTTATTTTGTACATAAAGTCAATTAAACTCACTATTCCTATCAATTTATCGTTTTCTGTCACTGGTATATGATGGTGAAATTTTTTCTTTTCATAAATATGTTTTACATCTATAATGTTTTGATCTGGTGTAACACAAACTACATTTTTTGTCATTACTGATGAGATAGGTATTGATTTCATGATCTGTTTTTTTTATTGTTAAACCTATGATTACAGTATCAAAAATAAGTCTGAAAACGGACATAGCAACTGATTAAAATCATTTTAAGAAACTATGTTTAGCTATATCTTGTAATATGTAATTATTAACCTTAGAAATCATGAAAACCAAAACGTTAATTGAGCTTGTTACACTTTCATCGAGTCTCTATGTGTTGGCACGAGATACACATGTATTAGATAAATTTGGTGAATGGTCTGAAGACAAGGTTAAAGATGTTAATGAGATAGCTTCTGAATCTATATTAGATAAAGATGGGAATGAATTGGAACTGATAGATAAAATTAAGCGCAAAGCAGATCAAGTAAAAGTAGAACTAGAAGCTAAAATTGAAGATGTGGTGTCTAAAGTGTACAAAAAAATAAACATTGCACATCTTGATGATATAAAAGCCTTGCAAGATAAATTAGAAAAAGCAGATGCTACAATTGCTTTACTTGAAGCACGATTAAATAAACTCGAAGCAAAATCATAAAATGAGCCTATATTCAGACATCGGAAAAAAATATAAGTCCGTTGCACGCTACAATCAAATTCTTAAGGTTTTGGTTAAGTATGGCTTTGAAGATTTAGTGCAGTATTTAGAAGAGAAAAAACGATTTCAATTTCTTCATAAACTGGTCCCAATAGGCTCTAGGATACATGCAACAAAATATACCAAATGGGAAAAAATGCGTTTGGTGTGCGAAGAGCTTGGTCCCACATTTGTGAAATTTGGACAAATACTAAGTAATCGGCCAGACTTAATTCCATTAAAACTCACTTTTGAGTTAGAAAAATTATTGGATAATGTACCTCCAATGCCTCAAGAATTGGCAAAACAAATGGTAGAAACTGAGCTAAAAGATAGCGTAGATAACTTGTTTGCTTGGTTTGAACCTATTCCTTTTGCTTCTGCTTCGATGGCACAAGTTCATAAGGTGACACTTAAAGATGGTAAACGTGTTGCTCTAAAAGTTCAGCGTCCTGGTATTAAGGAAATCATTGAAGAAGATATTAAGGTAATGTATAGCATTGCTGAAGTACTTCAAAAACGAATTCCATCTATAAAAAGTTTTGATCCTATAGGGTTGGTCAAAAATTTTGAAGAAGCTATTCTTAAAGAGCTCGATTTTATTAACGAATCTATAAATGCCCAACGCTTTTATAACAATATTACAAATGATAAGAGTGTTGATAATTATGCGCTAGCACCAAAGGTGTATCGTGAATATACGACGACTAAAATATTGGCTCTGGAATTTATGTCGGGAACAAAAATTGACAATTTTGCAGAGTTAAAAGAGAAGGATATAGATGCTAAAGTAATCGCGAGACGCCTAACTAAAAGTTACTTTAAACAAATCTTTAATTATGGTTTCTTTCATGCAGACCCTCATCCAGGCAATTTACTAGTGCTTCCAAATAGTCATATTTGTTATTTAGACTTTGGAATGATGGGCAGTATTTTACCTCGAGATATTGAAGTATTTGGCAAGCTGTTTTTGGCAATTACCAGAAGGGATGTCAATAGAATTATTAAGGCTTTACAACAACTGTCTAATTATACAAATATTGAAGATATTAGAGCATTAGAATTTGATATTAATGAATTTGTTGAAAAATATTATGTACGTTCTGTGCATAAAAATGAAATGAGTACCATTTTAATAGAACTAAAAGATATCATCATTGCACACGGATTAAAAGTGCCAACGCATTTTTTCTTATTTGCCAGGTCATTGTTAACTATAGAAGGTGTTGTGCACAAACTGGATCCAGATTTAGATCAATATGCTATTGTACGACCATTTTTATTAAGAGCCGTTGCAAAGAGTTTTAATCCAATTAGATTTGGAGAAAAAGCCCTTAATTCAGTCTATGAATTAGGTAATTATATGGAAGATTTCCCGAGGGATTTAAAAAATGTTATCCGTAAAATAAATAGAGGTGAGGTTAAAGTCGATTTAACTCACAAAGGGATAGATCCTATGGTACATACTATACATCGTGTTAGCAAACAAATAGTATCTGCTTTTGTAATTGCAGCACTAATTATTGGTGCAACCATGTTTATTATTTCAGGTATTAAGCCGCTTTGGGGAGAGATTTCTATTCTAGGTATTGTTTGTTTCGCAATTACTTTGATAATTGCCTACGGCATGATAAAAGATATAAGAAAGGGTGATCATGATGAATGGTGGTATCAAAATAAATAGATTTAAAAAAAAGCAAACCTCAAATTTTCTATTATTCAAGGTTTGCTTTTTTTACAAGCCTAAGCAGGCTTTATAAACGCTTTTTTAAAGTGACGAAACCCTTCAGAAATTTCATCTTGAAAATGTTCCCATTTGGTTTCTTCATTTTTACCATATTTAGTGTTAATTATACCAATAAATTCATTGAATTCTTGTTTCCCTTTTATAAAAGAGGTTTTAGCACCTTCCTTGCCTTGTTCAAATTTTTGTTCTAAAATTTCAAGGTTGACTTTAAATTTTTCAATTTCAAATAATACAAACGCATACAAACGGTTTATGCGCTTATCGGTTTTAATCTTCACTTCAATTTCATGAAGTTTAGACAATAGTTTTCTTTTTTCTACTCTAAAACTATCTAGTCCTTCAGCTTTTCCTAATTCTAATTGAACCCGCAATTCATCAAATTTGGTATCAATATCCTCTATTTTGTCTTTACTTGCGTGAATTTTATAGTTAGCGTCATGCAAGACAGTATTGAATTTCTTCTTTACCTCTTCGTATTTGTCTTGTGCTTCAGCTTTTCCTAATACAGCTTGTACTTGAAGCTCTTCTATTTCAATCGCTACTTTTCTTAATGTTTCGACTACGTTATCAATAAATCGAGTTTCTTCAGTCGTTTTCATGATATTATTTTTTAGGTTATTTGCAAATATGAATACTATTCTGATAATTTTCAATGAGGAATATCAGTTAAGACAATTTAATATTCTTAATTTTTTAGATAAATAAAAAAAGCCTTTGATTTTCATCAAAGGCTTTTAAATTTATAACTGACATATGTCATTTCTGACGTGTCTAAGCACTCAACTGACACGATATTTGTGCGTATGAGTAAATAACACTTTTCTGCAGCGACTTGCTGCTACATCATTCCTGGCATCCCGCCACCACCCATTGGCATAGCAGGTGCATCTTCTTTAATATCTACTAAAGCACACTCTGTTGTTAAGATCATACCAGCTACAGAAGCAGCATTCTCTAAAGCAATACGTGTTACTTTCTTAGGATCAATGATACCAGCTTTTAGCATATCTACGTAAGTTTCTGATTTAGCATCGTAGCCAAAGTCTTTCTTACCTTCTAACACTTTATTGATAACAACAGAACCTTCACCACCAGCGTTTTCTACGATAGTACGTAATGGAGATTCAATCGCTTTATTTACGATTTGCACACCAGTCGTTTCATCTAAGTTTTCCGTTGTGATTTTCTCTAAAACTTTCTTAGCTCTCACTAAGGCAACTCCACCACCAGCAACGATACCTTCTTCTACTGCAGCTCTTGTTGCATGTAAAGCATCATCAACTCTATCTTTCTTTTCTTTCATTTCTACTTCAGAAGCAGCACCAACATAAAGTACAGCAACTCCACCAGCTAACTTTGCTAAACGCTCTTGTAGCTTTTCTTTATCATAATCAGAGGTTGTAGTTTCAATCTGTGCTTTAATTTGGTTAACTCTAGCTTTAATATCTGAAGAGTTTCCGTTACCATTAACAATTGTTGTATTGTCTTTGTCAATCATTACAGATTCAGCAGTGCCCAACATAGTTAAGTCTGCATTTTCTAAAGAGAATCCTCTTTCTTCAGAAATAACAACACCACCAGTTAAGATTGAGATATCTTCTAGCATTGCTTTACGTCTATCACCAAATCCTGGTGCTTTTACAGCAGCAATTTTAAGTCCACCACGTAATTTGTTTACTACTAAAGTTGCTAAAGCTTGTCCTTCAACATCTTCTGCAATAATTAATAATGGGCGACCAGATTGTGCAACAGGCTCTAGTATTGGAAGGATTTCTTGTAAGTTAGAAATTTTCTTATCAAATAATAAAATGTATGGATTCTCTAAGTCAGCAATCATTTTATCAGCATCTGTTACGAAGTAAGGAGATAAATAGCCTCTATCGAACTGCATACCTTCAACAACATCTACATAAGTTTCCATGCCTTTTGCTTCCTCAACAGTAATTACTCCTTCTTTACCTACTTTACCAAAAGCAGTTGCAATTAAATCACCAATAGTATCATCGTTGTTGGCAGAAATTGCAGCAACTTGTTTAATCTTTTCAGAAGAGTTACCAACCTTTTGAGATTGTTTGTCTAAATCTTTTACAATAGCTTCTACAGCTTTGTCAATACCACGTTTTAAATCCATTGGGTTTGCACCAGCAGCAACGTTTTTGAGACCTTCTTTTACAATTGCTTGTGCTAAAACAGTAGCAGTTGTAGTACCGTCACCAGCTAAGTCATTGGTTTTAGAAGCGACTTCTTTAACCATTTGCGCTCCCATGTTTTCTAGCTCATCTTCAAGCTCAATTTCTTTTGCTACAGTCACACCATCTTTAGTGACTTGAGGTGCACCAAATGATTTTCCTATAATTACATTACGACCTTTAGGGCCTAAAGTTACTTTTACTGCGTTTGCTAGAGCATCAACACCACGTTTTAGACCGTCGCGTGCTGCAATATCGAATTTTATATCTTTTGCCATTTTTTTTGTTTTTACTTTTAGCTGTTAGCCTTTGGCTATTAGCTAAAATGTTAGTTTGTAATTGTTTTCTTTATGAGTGTGCTAAAGGCTAACAGCCAATAGCAAATAAGGATTTAGATAATTGCAAGGATATCACTCTCTCGCATCATTAAATAGTCTTTTCCTTCAAGTTTAAGTTCAGTACCACCATACTTTCCGTAAAGGACTGTATCACCAACTTTTACTATTAAAGGTTCATCTTTTTTTCCATTGCCAATAGCAACAACAGTTCCTTTTTGAGGTTTTTCTTTTGCATTATCTGGAATAATAATACCTGAAGCTGTTGTAGTTTCAGCTTCTGTCGGTTCTACAAGAACACGGTCTGCTAAAGGTTTAATATTTAAGCCCATTTTGTTATATGTTTTTAGTTGTTTAATTATAATTTACGCTTTAGCGTAGTTCTAAAATTATGCCAAGACATAATGACTGACAAACTTGCAGTAATAAAAAAAGCCAACTATTTCAGTTGGCTTAATGTTTTTCCTAAATACGACTGTATTAGTTTCCTCCAGTCGAACCGTCAGTTGTTGCTGAATCATCAGTTGTTGCCGGAGCAGAAATAGGTAAATCTGTTGGCTCGTCAGTATCTAAAGCTTTAGATTCTGTAGTTACTCCAGAATCAATAGTTAAATTAGACGCTAATATTAACAGAATTAATATTGTTGCTAAAAACCATGTGCTCTTATCTAAAAAGTCTCCTGTTTTCTTTACACCTCCCATTTGTTGTGTGCCACCACCTCCAAATGATGATGATAAACCTCCACCTTTAGGGTTTTGTACCATAATTACTACTACAAGTAAAAAGGCTACGATTACGATTAGAACTAGAAATATTGTAAATGCACTCATTTTATATTGTGTTATTGTCTTTTAATTCTTTTACCAGTTTTATTTGGTTTGCAAAGAAACTACTTTTTTCTGGATATTTCAAACTTAAAATTTTGTAAGATTGAATTGCCTTATCATAGTTTTTTTGTTCCAAATAAATCCGAGCTAAAGTTTCTGTCATTAAACTATCAGAAAGAGCGTCTTCATTATTAATTAACTTCGGTTTTGGAGCGTTATCAGAGACTGGTTTTATTTTTGGATTTTCATTTATAAACTTATCTATTATTGCCAGTTTACTTTTTAGTGGTGATGCAGAGGTCTTGTTTTCAATTGCTTCATTTTCTGCTTCAACTTTGACGCCATCATTATTATCATCTCGCACAATAGGCTTAAAACTTGTAATTTTTAACCATTCTGAAAACGAGTGACTTTCAGATTTGCCAAATTCTAAAGGTTTACCAATATTAAGTTTCTTTTCTGGTGTAATGTTTTTGACATCGACGGCAATGATTGAGTCTTCTATCTTTGGAGCTTCAATGTCAGTTTTAGGAATTGGTTTTGCCTTAAACAAATTAGGGTCTAAAACACCCTCTGTAGCTTTAATATACTCTTTTAAAGCATCGTCAATAGTCACGCTTTTATTAACTGAAATGTCATCAGCAGCATTAACTTCTATGAATTTTATAGACTCTGAATTTTGTTTGATTTGTTCAGAAATTTCATTTTGATTAAAAATATCAGATGTTATATAATCAAACAAAACACTACGGTCAGCGGTGTGTGCTGCAGTAATCTTTAACGTATTATTGTATTTGTAACTTTCTTTTTGTTTTAAGCCTTTGAGGTATAATGCTCTTAACGGTTGGAAGTAAGGGTACTCATTAATTTTGGATGATAGGGCATCGACTTGTGATGCTGTAACGGCTTCAGGATGTTGTAATAAATATGTAAGTTCTTGAAGTTGCATAGTCTACCAATCTGCTAACGAAGCGTTTAAAATATCTTGTGTTATACGGTCAAAAATCTCTTCATGCGCCGCTGCTTTTATAATACCTGTCAATTGAGCATTTGCGGGATAATCAAAAAAGAAAGAGAAGCGTTGTTCAAAATCTTTTTCTTCATCTTTAGTGTTAATATAGCGCACATTAACACTAATAGTTAATCTGTTTTGAGCTGCTGTATTATCTGCGGTTGCAGTCATTGGTGAAATGCGGTATTCTGTAATTTCCCCTTCGTAGATTACTTCTCCACCCGAATTTATAAGTTGAGCACTTGTTTGGTTTAAAATTAAATCTTGAAGCGCATTAGTAAAATTAATATCTAAACCTGGTTCAACTAAGGTTGCATTATTTTGAAAAAAATTGACTTGAAATGTTTCCGGTGTTTCAGTAATGCCTGTAAATGAATAGTTGACCTTACAGCCGAAAAATGTAATACAAACGAAAAATATAATAAGATATTTTAAACTTTTCATTTAATAAGTGTTTGGTCGTTTCATCGTTATAAAAGCGTAAATGTAACCAGCATTATCTGCTACGTCAAAATCTACATTGATAAGACGATAGCCCTTGTAATGTTTTTCGTTTATCATGTCTTCCGCTTCTTGTCGTATCGCATCAGAACTGTTTCTGGTAAACGACTTTCTTATCATAAATATTTCTACAGCCTTCATGCGTTATTACTCTTATTTTTTTTAATGGGTTTAACTGTTATAAAAACTGAAAAATTCAGATTTTCTTATGGCTGAATTCACAATCTTATCTTAAAGATCGTATTGTTTTATTTTTCTGTACAATGTGCGCTCACTAATACCAAGCTCGGCAGCCGCTAATTTACGTTTTCCGTGGTGACGCTCTAAAGATTTTTTTATCAATTCTAATTCTTTATCATGTAAAGATAGCGTTTCTTCTTCTTCAATTTCTTCGGCAAAGTGATATTTGTCTTCAACATCAGAAACAACAGATTCACTAACTTCTGTGTGCTCAGGAATGGCTAATACTTCTAAGTTTTCAACGGCAGCATCAAAATCATCTTCTTTTTCATCTCCATAAATTTTCTGAATTAAGTGTTCATTATCTTTTTGAACATCAGAAACACTGCCATTTTTCATGAGTTCCATGGTGAGTTTTTTAAGATCACTCAGATCACTTTTCATGTCAAATAAAACTTTGTATAAAATCTCACGCTCACTACTAAAATCACTTTCGGCTTTCGTATGACTAACTACGGCTGGTAAATTACGACCTGCATTAGGTAAATAGTTTTGAAGTGTAACTCCGTTTATAGTTCTATTTTGTTCTAATACAGAAACTTGTTCTGCGACATTACGTAATTGACGAATATTACCATTCCAGCGGTATTTTAAAAGTAAACCAATAGCGTCATCGGTCAGCTTTACAGTTGGCATCTTGTATTTTATAGCAAAATCACTAGCAAATTTCCTAAACAATAAATGAATGTCTTCCTTGCGTTCTCTTAATGCAGGAAGATTAATTTCTACAGTACTTAAACGATAATAAAGATCTTCTCTAAATTTTTCTTTTTTTATAGCCTCAAACATATTAACGTTTGTTGCTGCGACAATTCTAACATTGGTTTTTTGAACCTTACTTGAGCCTACTTTTATGAATTCACCATTTTCTAAAACACGTAGTAAACGCACTTGAGTAGTTAATGGCAATTCACCAACTTCATCTAAAAATATGGTTCCTCCATCGGCAACTTCAAAATAACCTGAACGGGCTTGCGTAGCTCCTGTAAAGGCCCCTTTTTCATGCCCAAATAATTCACTGTCAATGGTGCCTTCTGGGATGGCTCCGCAGTTTACAGCAATGTATTTACCATGTTTTCTGTGCGAAAGCTGATGTATTATTTTTGGAATACTCTCCTTGCCAACACCACTTTCACCTGTGACCAACACCGAAATATCGGTAGGTGAAACTTGTATTGCTTTTTCTATCGCACGATTGAGTTTAGGGTCGTTACCTATAATACCGAAGCGTTGTTTTATGGCTTGAATGGATTCCATTTTTATACTTATAAATCTATAGATTCATTAATTGTTTTTAGAATAACCAGTAGCTTCACCAATAAGGGTTGCACTAGTACAATCTGTTATATATACGTTTACCAAATCACCTACTTTATAATGTGCTTTTGGGAAAACCGCAACTGTATTATCAGATGTTTTTCCAGACCATTGTAAATCCGATTTTTTAGATGGTTTCTCTATTAATATTTCAACAGTTTTATTTAAATTCTGTCGTGTTCTGTATTCACAATGTTCTCGTTGCAGTTTAACAATTTCAGTAAGACGACGTTTTTTTGTCTCCTCTGGTACATCATCGTCCATTTTACGTCCAGCCATTGTACCAGGTCGTTCAGAGTACATGTACATATAACCAAAGTTGTATTTGACATAGTCTAATAAACTCAATGTGTCCTGATGGTCTTGCTCGGTTTCAGTCGGGAAACCTGCAATTAAATCTTGGCTAATTGAACATTCTGGTATAATTCTTCTAATATTATCTATGAGTTCAAAATATTCCTCACGTGTATGAAGACGATTCATTTCCTTTAAGATACGATTGCTTCCGCTTTGCACAGGTAAATGAATGTGTTTACAGATGTTCTCGTATTTTGCCATTGTTTTAATGACATCTAGTGATAAATCTTGAGGATTAGATGTTGAAAAACGAATACGCATTTTAGGTTGCGTTTTTGCTGATAACTCTAATAAATAAGCAAAGTTTACGGCTGTTGCTTTTTGTATATCAGTAGCATTATCAAAATCTTTTTTTAGGCCTCCACCATACCATAAATAACTATCAACGTTTTGGCCTAGAAGTGTGATTTCTTTGAAACCTTTTGCCCATAAATCATTAATCTCTTCAATAATACTTTGAGGGTCTCTACTGCGTTCTCTACCCCGTGTAAAAGGCACTACACAAAACGTACACATATTATCGCAACCACGCGTTATAGAAACCAAAGCTGTAATTCCATTACTGTTTAATCTTACAGGTGAAATATCTCCGTAAGTTTCATCTTTAGAAAGTATAACATTTATAGCATCTCTACCTTCATCAACTTCTGCTAATAGATTTGGTAAATCTTTGTAAGCATCAGGCCCAACGACTAAATCCACAATCTTTTCTTCTTCTAAAAATTTAGTTTTTAAGCGTTCTGCCATACATCCCAAAACTCCTACTTTCATTTTTGGGTTAATACGTTTTATAGCATTATATTCTTGTAAGCGTTTTCTAACTGTTTGCTCGGCTTTGTCTCTAATAGAACACGTGTTAACTAAAACGAGATCTGCATCTTCCAGATTTTTTGTGGTATCAAAACCTTGTTCAGAAAGTATAGAAGCAACAATTTCACTATCACTAAAATTCATAGCACAGCCATAACTTTCAATAAAAAGCTTTTTTTGATTACCTTCCTTTTTATCCAATGTTAAGGTTTCCCCTTGTTTAGTCTCGTCTATAGTTTTTTCCATCAGTTGTCATGAATTCTTCAACGTTCAATAAGCATGCAAAGATAAGATTATTTTGTAGACTGTGACAAAGTGGCAGTTATTATCTTTATTTGATTATAAGCTAAAAATATAGTTATTTTGACAAACTAACCAAATTAATATAAAATGACAGTAACAGAAATTCAGCATCGCATTCAAAACGCAAAAGATTTAGATTTTGGAACCATATTTAATCAATCTATAGAGTTGTTTAAAAAAGTGTGGGTGCAGGGTTTGGTGACTTTGTTATTAAATATAGTGTTAGCTATACCAATACTAATGATAGTATATATACCACTTCTTTTTATGGGTTTAACAGATGCTTTTACTAGTTCTTATGATCCTTACGATCAGTATGCACAATCAGAAGTTAGTCCCGTAATGCTAATTGTAATGTTTTTGGTGTATCTTTTTATGATAATTGCTATGAGTACAATTAGTTTTGGTCTAAAGGCAGCATTTTACAGAATCTGTAAATTGCGAGATTTAGAACAAATGGGAAAAGAAGATTATTTTTATTTCTTTAAAAAACCTTACTTAGGAAAAACACTTAAGCTTGCTTTAGTCTTTACAGGAATTGGCGTACTTGCAATGTTATTGTGTGTTATTCCTATTATTTATGCTGTTGTTCCGTTGTCTTTAATGATTGTGATTTATGCCTTTAATCCAGATATGTCTATATCTGATATAATTAAACTTAGCTTCGATCTTGGTAACAAAAAGTGGCTAATTACTTTTGGCCTTCTGTTTGTGTCCGGCTTATTGGCAGGTATTGTAGGTTTTATAATGTGTGGTTTTGGAGTATATGTGACAGCTTCTTTTAGTTATTTACCAGCATACTTTATTTACAAAGATACTATTGGATTTGATGATGAAAACAGCATTCAACAAATAGAAGAAAATTCAACGTTTTAAAGCAATCATTTTGAATCTGTTATAATAAAGAATCAATGTAATGAGGAATTTTAAACTGCTCGTTTTTTGTATTTGCACTTTGATTGTTTTGCAGTCATGTAATAATGATGATGACGACGTCCAATTAAGTGCCTGTGATGTTACAGTAGTTGTGGATAATTCAAACTACCAAACAACAGAGTCTGATTTTTATAGTTTAGCAAGTGCAGAAATTGAAGATGATTGCTTAAGAGTGAATATTTCGGCTAGTGGTTGCGATGGAAGTACTTGGGTACTGACATTGGTTGATTCTGAAGATATAGCTGGATCGATGCCTCCTCAACGATACTTAAAACTGTCATTGGCTAATAATGAAGCTTGTTTAGCTGTGTTTAATAAAGAACAATCTTTTGATATAAGACCTCTTAGAATAGATGGAATTAATGAAGTGCTATTAAATATTGAAGATTTTCCAGAGCTATTAATTTATACATATTAATTAAGAATCAAAATCTTTAAAACATTAGAAGCCTTACAAAACGTAAGGCTTCTTTTATTTCTTATAAGGTTAAAATCACGATAAAATGTATCAGATTTCAGACCAAATTAGGATTGTAACTTAATTTTCATATACATTTGTATCTTCAAAAAAATAAAGAATGTCAAAAAATCTAGTGATAGTTGAGTCACCTGCCAAGGCTAAAACCATTGAAAAATTTTTAGGAAAAGATTATAAAGTAGAATCCAGTTTTGGACATATTGCAGATCTGCCTTCTAAAGAGTTAGGTGTGGATGTAGAAGGGGATTTTATGCCAAAATATCAAGTCTCAAAAGACAAGAAAGATGTCGTAAAAAAACTAAAAGATTTAGCAAAGAAGGCAGATGTCGTTTGGCTAGCAAGTGATGAGGATCGAGAAGGTGAGGCCATAGCATGGCATTTAGCAGAAACTTTAAAATTAGATAAAGAAAAGACAAGACGTATTGTATTCCATGAGATTACAAAAAGTGCCATTCAAAAAGCAATTGAAAATCCAAGAAGTATTGATTATAACTTAGTAGATGCGCAACAAGCTAGACGTGTTTTAGATCGCATAGTTGGTTACGAATTATCTCCGGTCTTGTGGAGAAAAGTAAAAGGCGGTTTGTCTGCGGGTAGAGTACAATCAGTTTCAGTGCGTTTAATTGTTGAGCGAGAAAGGGACGTACAGGCTTTTAATTCTCAAGCATCTTATAGAGTTGATGCAGAATTTAAAACAGATAACGGAAATTCATTTAAGGCTAAATTGCCAAAGAATTTTAATTCTAAGGAGGACGCTTTAAAATTCCTGAATGATAATATGGCTGCCTCTTATCAGGTATCTGATTTGCAAAAAAAGCCAGCAAAAAAATCGGCAGCTGCACCATTTACAACATCGACACTGCAGCAAGAAGCCTCACGTAAATTAGGGTATTCAGTAAGTAGAACAATGAGTAATGCACAACGTTTGTACGAAGCAGGTTTTATTACTTATATGAGAACAGATAGCGTTAATTTATCTGAAGAAGCTAAAAAAGGAGCTGAAAGCGAAATCACTTCAGCTTACGGATCGGAGTTTAGTAAGCCTACAAATTATAAAGGAAAATCTAAAGGAGCTCAGGAAGCTCATGAAGCGATTAGGCCAACTGATTTTGCAAACCATTCCGTTAGTGCCGAACGTGATCAAGCAAGATTATATGATTTAATTTGGAAACGTGCTATTGCCTCACAGATGAGTGATGCGAAATTAGAACGTACAAATCTTAAAATTCAAATTAATGCAACCAATTCTGTTAGCGAACAGTTTACAGCAAATGGTGAGATTATAACATTTGAAGGATTCCTTAAAGTGTATTTAGAAGGTACTGATGATGAAGATGCAGAGCAAGAAGGAATTTTACCAGACTTAAAAATCGGAGAGAAGCTTCAGAACAATTACATTACAGCGACACAACGTTTTACAAGACCACCTGCAAGATTTACAGAAGCGGCTTTGGTAAAACGATTAGAAGAGTTGGGTATTGGTCGTCCATCTACATATGCTCCAACAATTTCTACTATTCAGAATAGAAACTATGTCGAAAAAGGAACAAATGAAGGTGATGAAAGAGCATACGAACAATTAGTTTTTGAAAACCAAAACATAAAGGATAAAACGCTTTCTGAAAAAGTGGGGTCAAATAAAGGAAAACTTGTTCCTACAGATATAGGAATGATTGTTACGGACTTTTTGGTCAACCATTTTGAAAGTATACTAGATTATAACTTTACAGCCAAAGTAGAAGAAAGCTTTGATGATATAGCAGAAGGTAAACAAGATTGGAGAGTGATGATGAAAGACTTTTATAAAGGTTTTCATCCACAAGTTGAAGATGTACAAGAAAATGCTGAACGTGAATCTGGAGAGCGTATTTTAGGTACTGACCCAAAAACTGGTCGACAAGTAAGTGTGCGTTTAGGTAAATTTGGACCAATGGTACAAGTTGGTGTAATGGACGATGAAGAGAAACCAAAATTTGCAAGTTTATCACCAGATCAACAATTAGGTTCTATAACCTACGATGAGGCTATGGATTTGTTTAAATTACCAAAAGCTCTAGGGCATTATAACGAAGAAGAAGTAGAGGTTAATAATGGCCGCTTTGGACCGTATGTGAGATATGGTAAAAAGTTTGTTTCACTTCCTAAAGGGGTTGATCCTTTAAGTGTTGAGTTAGATGAAGCTATGGTATATATTAAAGAGAAAGAATTAGCAGATGCTCCTATATATATGTATCAAGATTTAGAAGTGATTAAAGGTAAAGGGCGTTTTGGACCATTTATTAAGTGGAACAACATGTTCATAAACGTTAATAAAAAATACGATTGGGATAATTTATCTGATGAAGACATCGTAACTTTGATTGAAGATAAAATTCAGAAAGAAATAGATAAAGTGATCCACAATTGGGAAGATGAAGGTGTTAGAATTGAGAAAGCAAGA
>RCND010001410.1_pt1 | contig 18498 bp, 16 predicted proteins | sample 2041351 | NCBI WGS metagenome assembly RCND01 (sample SAMN09708230, study PRJNA481090) | Marine sediment metagenome, whole genome shotgun sequencing project. | biome: marine sediment; feature: ocean; material: sediment; isolation source: Sewage treatment plant 12B marine sediment (STP12B) ... | reverse complement strand
CCAAGCTTGCAAGGTAGTATAATGAAAAAACCGAAAACCAATGATAAATTTCTTTCGAAAAATTCGACAAAATATGATCAAGGATAATTTCACCAATTGCATATTTAAAATACTTTCCAGTTTTGTTTTCCATAAGCAAGTTTTGGCGAATTTTTCGAAAAAAATTTATCATTGGTTTTCGGTTTTTTCATTATACTACCTTGCAAGCTTGGTTTTTTTTATTGTCTATCTGTAATTCATGCAACATATTTCTAATTTGTGTCTTCAAGTCTTTTTTCAATCAGGCTCAGTATTTCTTCTTCCTTCAATTTTGCATCCCTTAAGATGCTCAAATAATACTTGTAAATCAAAGCATACGACTGAGAAACTCGATTCTTGTAATATGGATTGGTCGTAGCATAGTTATAAAAATCATCGGTATATTTATTCTCATACCAGTCCTTGAACCAAATCTTTGAATCTCTTATATCTTTGAGATGATCAAGAATAACCTCCATATTAATTGTAACACCAAGCTCGATGTCTTCTATCTTACTTAGATAGAAAACACTTAATTTTAAATTAAGAGAATCCGCTTCGAATTCTTCGTTTGAATTATGAGATTGAAATTGATTGTATCCTCTTTTTTGAATAGAAAAAGATTGAAATCCAGATAGAAGAGACGGGCAATACTTACACTTTAGGTATTCTTCTTTGGTAATAGTATCTTCCATACTCAAGTGATATGCATACTCTCGGTCCTCATAAAATTTAATGACATAATTTAGAGCCACTGTATCGACTTTCATGTCATTTTCGATGGTACGAAGTATATTCATGTAATTTTCACTCTGTTTTCTCGCTTCATTTTTGTTATTTATTTGAAGAGCAATCAAAATTCCAATGACCACGAGTACAATCTCTCCAATGGCATAAATCAGATATTTGCTGAACTTGTTTTCAGCGAGTAAATGTTGCCTGATCTTTCTAAAGAATTTTATCATTGGTTAGCGGTTTCTGGTAATGAAGCACAACGGTTTTGTATAAGATTAGTTGCGTGTTTTAAGCACCTAATTTAGCAAATACAAACCGAATAGAAAATCCGTGAGGATTTTCGAAAGAAGGCTTGCACTAGCAATTAATTTTATACGTTGTTGTGCTTTCGTTATTTTTTATTTTATCTCCAATTAAAAAAAGTTCATTTCTCAATTCGTTTTATCTCTTTATCAATGTCTCTTATAAGTGATTCTAATTCTGGAATGATAATTTGTAATTCTGCTAACATCCAATATCTGAGTTCATAAAGTTCAACTATTCTGTTGCCAATCTGTTTGCTATTAATTAAATAATCAAATTCATTTTGTGATAGTGTTGGATTATTGAAGTTAATGTAATCAAATAAGATAGGTTTAAATTCTCTTTCAGAAAACTGTATAAGAAAATTGTCTCTAATCATAATTTCGGGGTAGTGATTGCTGTATAGAGAAGATATTTTAAAACGTAGAGAGTCATTTGAAATGAGATTAATTCCTGTTGATTTTAAATTTTCGAAAGCAGCTCCATTAAGAGAAAAATTCCACTCCGTTAATGAGCTGTCAAAGTAGTACACCAGAGAATCTCTGGGTATGGTTTCTTTATTTGTATACATTCCGACAAGTTTAATTAAAGTTTTATCTCTTTTGAGATAACTATTATTCCCATCAATAAATTCAGTATTCAGGTCATTTTTTAATTCATATTTCAGTGCTTTTAAGATGACAATTTCTTTATGTCTTTGGTTTTTTGATTCATTCCAATTGTTCAATTGCAATGCTATCATTATTCCTATAACGACTAATAAAATTTCTCCGATTGCATAAATCAGATACTTGCTGAACTTGTTTTCAGAGAGTAGTTTTTGCCGTGTTTTTCTAAAAAATTTTATCATTGGTTAGCTGTTGTTTTTAATGAAGCACATCGTGCTCGTGTATGGTTCAGTTGCGTTGGCTAGGACTAAGTTAGTAAACAAAAACGAACCAGAGGAAATTCCGAAGGAATTTCCAAGTAGGCGATAACCAAGCAATTGATTATACACGTTGTTAGCCTTTCGTTATTGTTCTAATTCATTTTCTATAAGAATTAAAATTTCTCCTTGAAAACTATATAATTTTTTTGATGCGAATAATATATCACTAGCATCAATTACTCTATTTGCGACCAAACTCTCAAATCCTATATCTGATAATAACTCTTTTTTTGAGTATTTGAATTTGCTGCTTTCAATTATTTCATTTCCAAAGTGCTCAAGTGTTCGTTTAAATGGGTATTTTTTTTTGATATACGGTAATATTAACTCAAAAAAATCTCTTTCAGTCCATTTATACGCAGACTCATATTTGTTCAACAAACTATTCCAAGAAGAAAGCTTTGAACTCAATTCATTATTTTTAATTAGAGAAATTTTACCTGAAGAAATTATAGAATTAATCACTCCATCTTTTGGTGTGTATCGAGGCAGCCAACCTAGACTAAACATCAAAGTGTCAAGTTTTCTGTCATTAATTTCATCTGGATTAGGGGAAATATATGAGCTTAATTCTTTTAATAATTTTAGAACTTTGGTGTGTCTTCCTGTTTCGTATGAAAGAAGCGATTGATTTTCTACAATTTCTGTTTTTAAAGCTGTAAGAATAATTTTCTCTTGATTGCTATTTATTCTCTTTTCATTCCAATTATTTATAGAGAGCGCTATTAGTATTCCTATTACAACCAACAGAATTTCACCAACCGCATATTTTAAATACTTTCCAGTTTTATTTTTCTCCATAAGGTCGTAGCGTATTTTTCTAAAGAACTTTATCATTGGTTAGCGGTTTGTCATAATGAAGCACAACGTACGGATATACGTATGAATACGGTTATTTCCATTTTATTAGTAGGACTAATCTAGTGGATTTTTTATTGTCTTAAAAGTATTTGTGGCCACATAGGTATAAATTTCAGTTGTTTTGCTGAAACCATATCCTTAACTCTCAGTTAATTAGTTTTAAAAGAAAAAATGGGAATCTATGATTTCAACATATTATCAGGACATGACCGATACGATACCGTATTTACCGAAGGTAAATTCGTAGCTTCTGTAACAGAAGGAGAAACAAGATATGCGCTTCACTCTCTGTCTTACTTTTGGGTTGGGGTAGTCTTTAATGCAACCGATAATAAGCTTACTGGTATATGTGGTTTTGTAGAGGGCGACAAGTTGAATAGGTATAGCACTTTGCTTGAAAACCTATAAATTCATAATATTAAAGATTAACTATAATTTCCCTAGTTCTCGTGGATTCTTCCCTTAAAAGTATTTGAAATAAATTTACAGTTCTTTCTTGGTATTCTTCGGGTACACGACCCCCGATAAGCCAAGTGTTCTGGATTTTTATTTCGGAGTTGAGGTTAAACTCCTGTTCAAGGTGCTTAATAGCCTTATCTCTTGTCTCATCACTCATCTTACTAAACATTAACTGTATGTTCTCGGTCATTAATTTGGAAGTTTAAAAACCTAATATAGCCCAAGATTCGGGAATAAAGACAAATGAAAATTAATAATAGTGTCGATAATTCAAAACAAGCAGCCACAAAAAGCAATCCTTTAAAATTGAACGTAGGCTTTTTCATTAGCGATGCTTAGTTAAAAGCAAATCCGGTTGCAACTCTATAAATAAAAGCATAAAGTACGATAGCAAACATTATAAAACTAAACCATACGAAAAATTTAAAGTATTTTTTAGTCAAGTAGCTTCCAAGGTTTTTGAAACCTTCAGCGTAAATTTCTTTTATTAGTAGAACTGTTTTCATAATATAGGTTTTAAATTAAAGAAGAAGTTGAGGCTATTTAATACGGCGTCAACAACTTACTTTGCATGGAGTTCTAAAACAATGCCAAACTACACTCCGTTTGGATGAACAGCATTTAAAACAGACCAATCACAAAAAATACAATTTCACTTAATCGGAGAATAAAGCCTAACGAACAAGATGATATCGTTTTTGCTAAAGGTTAATTTGTTGATACTGTAACAGAGGGGAAAACTAAATACGCCCTCTACTCTTTGTCTTACTTTTGAGTTGAGGTGGTCTACAATGCACCCGGCAATAAGATTGCTGGTATAAGTAGTTTTGTTGGCGGAAAGACCTTAGATAGGTTTAGTAATGTTCCTAAGGAGATTTAGTTGGTTGTCTGCTAAATAAATATCCGGTTTTATGCTGAAAACAATTTATTGGAAATTCCTTTTATTGCAAAACGTTATATTAACTATAAATCCTATGTATTATGAAACAGTTTTATATTGTATTCTTAGTCACATTCATAGTTTACAGCTGTACCAAAGAAGCTAAAAATAGCGCTACTATTAAAGGAATTGCACTTATCAGTTCAAGCAATGAACCAGTTTCTGAAGGAAATATTATAATAACCGGCTATGAGAATACTTCTTTTTTGGGCCGTGATCGCCTAATATTAAGCAGCGCTACCACTACTAATACCGATGGTAGCTTTAATTTACAGCTTACCACTCCGAAAAATGTAGATTATTTAATAATTGAGGTTAAAATTCCGGAATTTTTTACTACCACTGCGTGTGACCCAATTTCATGTTCCGAACTAAAACCGGGAAAGGATTATTCAGACCTGATTCTTTATGTCACATTAAGTGCGAACTAAATCCTGTGCAAAATGCTATCGGAAGATGACCAGTGGGATAAAGTATTTTCACTTGGCAAGTTCCTGGACATTGTTATAGAAGGCAATTCTAAGTAAGTCCTGTACGCCATAGACAAGTTTTTTGTTGCGGTGGAATGCATGACTATTGGCAACATCGATAAATACTGTTTTGGCTATGTCGTTGGCAAATAGTTAGCAAAACATAGAAATAAAAAACCCTAACTATCTAATAGTATAGATGTTAGGGTTTTTAAATGTACGTACTCGAGATGGGACTTGAACCCATACGGACTAATGTCCATTGGATTTTAAGTCCAACGTGTCTACCAATTCCACCACTCGAGCTCCTAGTACCTTATAAAAAGGTATGGACAAAAAAAACGCCGACAAGCAGCGTTTTTTTAGAGCGAAAAAAGGGATTCGAACCCTCGACCTCCACCTTGGCAAGGTGATGCTCTACCCCTGAGCTACTTTCGCATTTTTAAGCTATATAAATGAACATCATTCGTTATGAATGCGGGAGCAAATTTAATACATTTCTATAAACTCCAAAGTATTTTCTTTTAAAATTTGACTATCAATCGTGTTTTAAAAATGAACAGCGCAAAATAAAAACCTAACTCGTTGCCTTCTTGTTCTTTGTGAGCAATCTTTTTATTTCGTTTAACTTCATCAAGGCTTCTACAGGAGTAAGGGTGTTGATGTCTAGGTGAAGAATTTCCTCTTTAATTTCCACTAAAAGTGGATCATCCAGGTTAAAAAAGCTTAATTGCATTTCATCTTGTGCAGACTGTATTTTCTCAGTTAATTCCTCGTTAGAATGGGATTTTTCTAACTTCTTCAGAATTTTGTTAGCTTTTTGGATTACTTGCTGTGGCATGCCCGCCATTTTAGCAACATGTATTCCAAAACTGTGTTCACTGCCACCGGGTGTAAGTTTTCTTAAAAATAGCACGTTGTCCTTCAGCTCTTTTACTGATACATTATAATTTTTTATACGATCAAAGGTAGCAGACATCTCGTTGAGCTCATGATAGTGCGTCGCGAATAAGGTTTTAGCCCTGGCAGGATGTTCGTGTAGATATTCTGAAATGGCCCATGCAATGGAAATACCATCATAGGTACTTGTACCCCTCCCAATTTCATCTAGTAAGACCAAGCTTCTTTCGGAAAGATTGTTAAGAATAGAGGCGGTCTCGTTCATCTCTACCATAAAAGTAGACTCTCCCATAGAAATATTGTCACTCGCACCAACACGGGTAAAGATTTTATCAACATACCCTATAGTAGCCGATTCTGCAGGAACAAAACTACCCATTTGTGCCAAAAGAACAATCAATGCTGTTTGCCTCAATATGGCCGATTTACCACTCATGTTGGGTCCGGTAATCATAATGATTTGTTGGTGGTCCCTGTTTAATATAACATCATTAGCAATGTATTGTTCGCCTAGTGGTAACTGCTTTTCTATAACTGGGTGTCTTCCGTTTGTAATGTTAATATCCGTAGAGTCATTTAGTTCGGGAACTACGTAGTTGTTTTCCTTAGCAAGTTGGGTAAAGCCGCAAAGACAGTCTAGCTGAGCAATAAGTTGTGCGTTGTTCTGCACTGGAGCAATGTACTCTTGCATCCATAGTATTAGTTGGGAAAATAGTTGTTGTTCTAAGGTAGCAATACGGTCTTCAGCTCCTAGTATTTTGGCCTCATATTCTTTAAGTTCCTCCGTAATATAACGTTCAGCATTTACTAAGGTCTGTTTGCGAATCCAAGTATCTGGTACCTTGTCCCTATGTGTATTTCGCACTTCTATATAATATCCAAAAACGTTATTAGATGCTATTTTTAGCGACGTAATTCCTGTAGCTTCTGTTTCTCTAGACAACATACGGTTTAAATAATCCTTCCCCGAAGTTGCCAATCCCCTTAACTCGTCTAATTCTTGAGAATAACCAGCTGCAATAGCGTTGCCTTTAAGGATATTTACTGGAGCCTCCTCATTCAGCATCTGTTTAATCTTTTCTCTAAGTAGGTCGCAAGATTGTAATTGGTCTCCAATGAGAGCTAAGGCGTCGTTATCGGCAGCAGTGGCCAATTGTTTTATAGGAACAATTGCTTCCATGGAATTCTTTAGCTGAACAACCTCTTTAGGATTAACTTTGCCTGTAGAAATTTTAGAAATTAGCCGTTCCAAATCTCCCATTTGGCTAATGTTTGACTGAAATTTTTCCAAAAGTGTTTCATTGCCCTTTAAATGGCTTACCACTTGATGCCTACTTTTAATTTTTTGAATATTCTTTAGCGGAAGGGCCAACCATCGTTTAATCATTCTCCCGCCCATGGGGGAGATGGTCTTGTCTATTACATCTATTAACGTTACAGCGTTTACGTTGGTAGAATGGTAAAGCTCCAAGTTTCTAATGGTAAAACGGTCCATCCAAATGTATTCGTCCTCTGCAATTCTTTGTAGGACGTTAATGTGTCGTAGTTGCCTGTGTTGTGTTTCTGATAAATAATGCAGCACAACCCCCGCCGCTACAATACCGTTGGTCAAATGATCCACGCCAAAGCCTTTTAAGGTCTTGGTCTTAAAATGATTGGTAAGGTTTTCCAAAGCATAATCCTCTTGAAAGACCCAATCTTCTACATAAAAAGTATGGAATTGCGAACCAAAAATTTCGCTGAATTCTTTTCTGTTTGCTTTTGAAATGAGGACTTCGTTTGGAGCAAAATTTTGGAGTAGCTTATCAATTTGTTCTTCATTGCCTTCGGAGGTTAAAAATTCTCCCGTAGAAATATCAACAAAGGAAACGCCCAATTTTTTCCTTCCAAAATGTACAGCACATAAAAAGTTATTGCTCTTAGCATTTAGAATATCATCGTTAAGAGATACCCCTGGGGTAACCAATTCCGTAACTCCCCTTTTTACAATGGTCTTGGTCAGTTTTGGGTCTTCCAGTTGGTCGCATATAGCAACACGTTGCCCAGCCTTTACCAGTTTTGGTAAATAGGTGTTCAAGGAGTGATGCGGAAATCCGGCAAGTTCGGTGCGTTCACCACCGTTGTTTCTGTGGGTAAGGATAATACCAAGAATTTTGGAAGCCTTTACTGCATCCTTCGCAAAAGTTTCGTAAAAATCCCCTACCCGGAACAATAATAATGCATCAGGATATTTGGTCTTGATGGTGTTATATTGCTTCATTAAAGGGGTTACCCTTTTTGTTTTCTCTTTACCTGCCACTTCTTTAATATCTACCTATTTTTGTTCTATACTAACGAATATATAGTATTCCCCATCTGATTCTAATTTTTGTTGATATTTAAGGTTGATAGTTGAAAAGTATTGTTATGAGAAAGTTGAAAAACGAAGAATTGGACAGATTGGATATATCCCAATTCAAGGAAGCAAAGAAAACTAAGGTGAGTGTTGTGCTAGATAATATTAGAAGTCTTAATAATATAGGATCGGTATTTAGAACCGCTGATGCTTTTCTTATTGAAAAAATATATCTCTGCGGTATTACTGCAACGCCACCACATAAGGATATTCACAAGACTGCCTTAGGTGCTACAGATAGCGTTGCATGGTCCTACGTTTCAGATACCTTACTTCTAGTAAAGGAGCTGAAGAAAGAAGGTAAAATAATCGTCGCCGTGGAACAGGCCGAAGGCGCAACGATGCTTCAGGATTATCAGGTATCAACTGATGAAAATTACGTGTTGGTATTTGGAAACGAGGTGAAAGGGGTAGACCAAAAAGTGGTAGAAGCCTGTGATAGCGTATTGGAAATTCCACAGTTTGGAACAAAGCACTCTTTGAATATTTCGGTTAGTGTTGGCGTAGTAGCTTGGGACTTCTGGTCCAAGTTAAACACAAAAAAAAACCCAACATAAGTTGGGTTTTAATTGTAGTCTGAGTTAGTTAGTTTCTCGTTAAGAGATGTACAATTACGTAAATACATTTTTACTATGCAAGATTTTTTACAAAATTGTATTAATCCAGTTGAGAAATGGCAAAGTTTTCGATGCTTTCTAAAATGTGTTCGTAATCCATAGTATTGCTTACAAAGTCCAATTCCGAAACGTCTATAATTAATTGATTTTCTTTGGGATACGTTTTTAGAAAATCCAGATAACCTCTGTTTATATTTTCTAAGTATACACTGTCAATACCCTGTTCGTAGTCTCTCCCTCTTTTTTTGATTTGTTCCAGTAGTCTACCTGTAGTTTGGTACAGATAAATGTATATTTTAGGTTTTCTTACCTCCTTATACATGAAATTAAAAATTTTACGGTACAGGTTATATTCTTCTTTTTGTAAGGTCACTTTTGCAAAAATCAGCGACTTAAAAATATCGTAATCACTGATCATAAAGCTTTTGAATAGGTCAAATTGGTTTGTATCGTCTGTAAATTGTTGGTAGCGGTCGGCCAAAAAGGACATTTCCAGAGGAAAAGCAAACCTAGCTTGGTCTTCATAAAAACTGGGTAAAAAAGGATTCTCCGCAAAGCGTTCCAAAATCAACTTTGCATTAAAATCTTCAGAAATCTTTGTAGATAAACTAGTTTTTCCTGCACCTATATTACCTTCAACGGTTATAAATTGAAGGCTAGAAAAAAGTGCAGCCCTATTTGGATATAGTTTACCTTTTATTTTGATTGGTTTGCTTTTGTCTTTGCTCTGTTGTAACAAGTTTCTACTGTCCTTTTTTAGTATAGGGTGATAGTATTGTGGTGCAATATCTGCCAGGGGTCTTAGTACAAATCTTCGGTCTTCCATTCTTGGGTGCGGAATGGTCAAGTCTTCGCTTTTTATAACATGGATTCCGTAATAAATTATGTCGAGGTCTATAATTCTGCTTTTATACTCAGGCCCATCATTACGTACCCTACCCATACTTTTTTCTATCTTCATCAATTTTTCTAGACACGCTTTAGGTGTTAGCTCTGTCTCCAATTGAATACAGGCATTTAGAAAATCCTCCGATTCAAAGCCCCACGCAGAAGTATTGTAGATGGGGGAGAGCGCAGTAACTTTGCCAACTTGTTTGTCCATGAGGAAAACAGCTTTTTGTAAGTTCATTTTTCGCTCTCCTAAATTGCTCCCTATAGAGATATATACTGTTTCTTTTGCGTTCATAATATAATGGCAAAATAAACAAAACAAATTCACTTTGGTTATCTTTGTGGCTTAATAAAAATTGCTAATTCATGAATTTTTTAAGAAATCTTCTTGCAGCCATTCTTGGCTGCTTGATGGCATTTGGTATCGTTTTTGTTATGTTCTTTGTTTTAATAAGTCTTTTGGGAAGTGACGAAGAAGCCGTAACCGTTAAGAACAATTCTGTTTTAAAATTGCAATTAAAAAGACCCATAGCAGATTATGCGGGGAACAATGACCTGAATCCTTTTGCGAGTATTTTTGATGGTCCCCAAGGTTTAGACGAAATTTTACAAGCCATTACAGTCGCTAAGGACGACGAGCGTATAAAGGGCATAAGCATCAGTAATAGTTTTATTTTGGCCGGACTGGCACAAACCCAAGCCCTTCGAAAAGTTTTATCTGAATTCAAGACCAGTGGAAAGTTCATTTACACTTATGGCGATTTTTACACACAGAAAGATTATTATTTAGCTAGTGTAGCAGATTCTATATTTATAAATCCGGTTGGAGTTTTGGATTTTAAGGGATTATCCTCAGAAGTTTTGTTTTATAAAGACTTGCAAGAAAAGACAGGGGTAAAAATGGAAGTTATCCGACACGGTAAATACAAGAGTGCAGTAGAACCGTATCTAGAAAACGAAATGAGTGATGCTAATCGGCTACAGATAAAAGAGTTGATACAATCCTTATGGGATTCTATGATTTCGGATATTGCGATAGGAAGGAGCATTTCTGAAACTAATTTGAATATCATCGCTGATACCTTGGGTGGTAGAACTCCTGGTTATGCAAAGAAATCCGGTTTGTTGGATGACATTTTATTCTACGATGAATACGAGCAAAAGCTATCCAATGTTCTCGAACTTTCTGAAGCTGAGAATATCAATTATATTACGTTGGATGATTATGCAAAATATGCTAATAAGAAAACCTTAAAATCCGGAACTGATAAAATTGCAGTAATTTTTGCCCAAGGCGAAATATTATATGGCGAAGGTGGTCAGGATTTCATTGGACAAGGAATTATTAATAAAGCCCTCATAAAAGCAAGAGAGGATAAGAATGTAAAGGCTGTGGTACTTAGAGTGAATTCTCCTGGTGGTAGCGCCCTTACTTCTGATATTATCTGGCGCGAGGTAGAATTGACAAAGGCTGTAAAGCCAGTGGTGGTTTCCATGGGCAACGTTGCAGCTTCCGGCGGGTATTATATAGCGGCTGGTGCAAACAAGATTTTTGCGGAGCCAACAACAATTACAGGTTCTATTGGAGTCTTTGGAACGGTTCCGAATATAAGTAAACTTGCAAAAGACATTGGTATTAATGCAGAGCAGGTGGGGACGAATGCTAATTCTGTAGACTATTCCTTGTTCGAGCCCATGAGCGATGCATTTCGTAATCAGGTACAGGAAAGTATTGAGGATACGTACCAAATATTTTTGGAGCGCGTTTCCCAAGGACGTGGTATTTCCGTTGCACGAGCAGATAGTTTAGCACAGGGAAGGGTATGGAGCGGTGTAGATGCGAAGAGAATTGGTCTGATTGATGAATTGGGTACTTTGGAGGATGCTATTTCCGCCGCCGCAGAATTAGCTGAGTTGGAAAATTATGGTATTCGTAAATTCCCAAAATATAAATCTGGCTTCGAACGATTTATGGATGACTTGGGAGGAGCAAGTTTGAAACTGAAGGATAATATAATAGCAGAGGAAATAGGCGAGGAGGCATATATGATTCTCAAAGATCTTAAAACGAGTATGGAACAAAAAGGTGTGCAGGCTAGAATGCCTTTTATTTTGAATATAAAATAAGGGATGACACAAAAGGATATTCTGTTAGCCCGGAGCATATACTTATACCTTGGCGCACTTTTTATTACTTCCTTAGTGGTTTCTAATCTTATTTTTCAAAAGTTTTTTTATTGGAATCCGTTTGGGGATGTAACCATTTTTGGAGCTTCCCTTTTTGAGATTTCCGTTGGTATATTACCCTACCCTGTCACGTTCTTGATTACCGATTTAATCTCTGAGATTTTTGGACAGAAAAAAGCGAACCAAATTGTGGTAGCAGGTATTTTTGCTTCCTTTTTCTCTTTACTCATCGTATACACTGCCAATGTGGTTCCTGCAACAACATGGTCGCCAGTTCAGGACGGCTTGTTTACTTCGGTATTCGGGAATACAATCGTTGCGGTATTTGCCTCCATGATGGCTTATTTATTAGCACAGTTTGTAGATATACAAATCTATCATTTCTGGAAGCGCTTGACTAAAGGGAAGTACTTGTGGTTGCGAAACAACTTTTCTACCTTTTCTTCGCAATTGATAGATACGTTTACCGTTGTTACTTTATTGTGCTGGTTTGGTGAAATTCCGTGGGACAAGTTTACGGGCTTAGTCATCAGTGGGTTCATTTTTAAGATTATTATAGCTTTTCTTGACACCCCTTTACTCTATTTGTTCGTATATATGATGCGGAAGCGCTTTTCATTGGCGGTGGGTGAGGAGATAGACTTGGATGCACAAGCCTTGGTCAACTAGATTGGTTGACAAAAAAGAAGAAAAGAATGAAAAAGAAAGTTTTAAGAATAGTTGGAGTTGTAGTACTATTGATTGTAGGAGTTTTGGTGGCTGCACCCTTTTTTTTGGAGGCCAAAATAGGAGAAATCATTAAGAACAATGTAAATAAGAATGTTAATGCTACCTTGGATTTTTCCGATGCGGATTTAAGTCTCTTTAGCAGTTTTCCAAATGCTGCCGTGCGGTTGGAAAATGTGAACGTATTAAACAAAGCGCCGTTTAAGGGTGATACCTTGTTTGCGGCAAAAGAAGTTTCTTTGATTCTAGGCATTATGCAGCTTTTTAAAGGTGCGAATGAACCTATTGCTATTAAAAGTTTAAGCCTGGACAACGCCTTAGTCAATGTTATGATAGATGCCGATGAGAATGCCAATTATAATATTGCATTAGAAACAGGTACGAAAGAAGCCGCTAAAACCGATACTGCGAACGGGTTTACTTTTAATATGGAATCCTATGAAATTAAGAATTCTAGGATTTTTTATACGGATGTTGCTACAGGAATTAGTTTGACTTTAACTGAGTTCAACCATAACGGAAATGGTGACCTTTCTTTAGAAACCTCAGAACTTAATACACATACCGATGCTCTGATGTCCTTTGAGATGGATAGCACGAACTATCTTAATAAAAATAAGGTGCGTTTGGATGCTTTGATTGGTGTTGACCTATTAGAGAACAAATATTCTTTTTTAAAGAATGAAGCCCTGGTAAATCAGTTGCCCTTGGTCTTTGATGGTTTTGTTAAATTAAATGATGACAGCCAAGAAGTGAACATTAACTTTAAAACACCATCCTCTGATTTTAAAAACTTTTTAGGCGTTATTCCAGAAGAATATTCCAAGAATATTGAAAACGTAAAGACTAGGGGAAATTTCATGATAGCAGGTAATTTTCAAGGGATAGTAGATGATATTCATATCCCAAAATTCAATATTGCCATCAAATCGGATAACGCCTCCTTTAAATATCCAGAACTACCTAAATCGGTGACCAATATCAATTTAGATATAGCAATCAATAATACTACAGGTATTACGGAGGATACTTCTATAGATATTAAAAAGGCCTCTTTTATGATAGAAGAGGACCGTTTTAATATGACTTCAAGGATTACTGAACTTATGGGGAATACCAAGGTAAGTGCACATTTAGATGGCAAGATGAATCTTGCTAATTTGGAAAAAGCTTACCCCGTTCCTGCTGACCTTCGTCTTAAAGGACTATTAAATGCAGATATTACTACGGCTTTTGATATGGCTACCATAGAAAGAAAGCAGTACGAAAATACGAGAACCGAAGGTGAAATGGTGCTGAAGGATTTTGAATACAGTTCAGAAGAAATACCCAATCCTGTTATGCTAAAATCTACGGCCCTAACTTTTAATCCAAAGACCGTAAGTTTATCCGAGATGAACGGCGCTACCGGAAACACTGACTTTAATGTTACCGGGACTATTAATAATTTGTTAGGTTATCTTTTTAATGATGAAAAGGTAGAAGGGGTTTTTAATCTTAAATCCAACACTTTTGATCTTAACGATTTTATGGTGGCCGATTCAGGCGAAACGGTTACTGCGGAAAGCATGCCAACCATTCCTGTAGAAAAGATTAAAATACCGTCCTTCCTTGATGCTACTTTTAGTGCTTCTGCGAACAATGTTATCTATGATAATATTACGCTAAAAGATGTACAAGGAAACCTTAGGATTAGAGATGAGAAGGCTATCCTGAGTAATATGACATCTTCTTTGTTTGATGGCAAGGTGGCCTTTAATGGTGAGGTGTCTACCAAAAATTCCGTTGCTACCTTTATCATGAAACTACGAATGGACCAATTACAGATTGGTAAAACTTTTAAAGCCTTGGAGCTTTTTAAGGTTTTAGCACCCGTTGCACAGGTGCTTCAAGGTAAGTTTAATTCGGATATTGAATTATCTGGCAACTTAACAGATGATTTTACACCGGATTTATTGTCCCTGAGCGGAGATGTTTTGGCTAATATCATGACAAGGGAAATTAACATGAAAAATGCTCCAGTACTTTCCGCATTGGACAGTAAGCTCAATTTTATCAATCTAAATGACTTGGATGTGAAAGAGCTGAAAACTAATTTGTCTTTTAAGGATGGTTTGGTTTCCGTAAAGCCATTTACCGTTAAATTCAAGGATCTAGCTATTGTCGTAGATGGGAACCACACTTTTGATCAAAAAATGAACTATGAAGCATCGCTTCAAGTTCCAACAAAATATCTAGGAAAGGAGATAAATGCGTTAATAGCTAAAATTGACGATGCCTCTTTAGAAGGTTTAACTATCCCTGTAACAGCTAATATTTCTGGGATGTATAACAGTCCCGAGGTTAGTACTGACTTTGTTTCTGGGGTAAAAAACCTTACAAGCCAATTGATAGAAATACAGAAACAAAAACTCATTAATGAAGGAACGGACAAGGCAAAAGATTTAATCGGCGGCATTTTATCTGGCGGTAATCAGGCTAAAGAAGATTCGATAAAAAACAAAGACCCGCTTAAAGTTGGCGTTAAGGACGTATTGGGTGATATTCTTGGAGGTGACAAAAAATCTGATTCTACTAAAACAGACACAATTTCCAATGGAAAAGAAGACGCCGTAAAAGACGCGGCCAAAGATATATTAGGAGGTCTATTTGGGAAGAAGAAAAAAACTGAGGTGAAAAAAGACTCTGTTAATTAATGGTTAGCCCTACATAGTAGCCTTCGTTACTTCGTATGTTAAATACGGTATTGTCTTCAAAGATGAGGTACTGCCCTTTAATTCCTTTTAGTCTGCCTTTGTAATTTGGTGTCTTATCCAGATTAAGACTCTTTACTTTTTCCGGGTATCGTAAAACAGGGAAATCCAAATGTGTCTCCGTATTATTCGCTATGAAGTATTCAGTAGCTTCTTTAGGGATGTACTGTTTTAATTTGTTACGCCATTCTAGAAGGTTTTCATCGTCTACATTGTTTGTAAGCATTTTACGCCAATTTGTTTTGTCGCCTACATGCTCTTTGAGAGCTACTTCCGTAATGCCGGCAAGATATCTATTCGGCACTTCCACTATTTCAATGGCTTCATGCGCACCTTGGTCTATCCATCGCGTTGGCACTTGGGTTTTGCGAGTAACGCCAACTTTTACATTGCTGGAGTTCGCTAGGTATACAATATGTGGTTGTAGCTGTACTTTCTTCTCATAATCAAGGTCTCTGTCTTCTTGGTCTAAATGTGCGGTACTTAATTCTGGACGCATAATCCAGTCTCCAGCCGATGGGGTTTCAAAAAAACAAGACTTACAGAAGCCTTGCCTAAAAATTGGGCGGTCGTTTTTACAATTTAAACATTGGTGTTTTATAAAATCTATAGTTAGCTCTTTGTTTAGTATTTGGTTCAGATTTAAAAAATCAGATTCGAATATTAAATAATACTGTATGGGAGTTCCTATTTCGGTCTGCATTTTTTTTAAAACACCTTCGTATTGCATATCTGAAATCTTATTGTGGGTTCAATTTGAAAATGATGTGGATATATTCTATTTTAGGCGTATAAAGATACCTAAAAATGCCCATTCCGCTATTCAATTCCATAGCTTCTTGGTTGCTTAAAAAACGCTATCATCAAATAGAGCTTTTTTTAAAATACCCTGAAGAAGTCCAAGAAGAGGTGCTTTTGCAGCTTTTAGAAATAGCGGAGGATACCGAAATTGGGCGAAATTATGATTTTGAAACTATAAAAAATTACGAAACCTTTAGAGAGCGGGTTCCCATAATATCTTATGAGGAAATGGAACCTGTTATCGAGAGAACTCGTAAGGGTGAGCAAAATCTGTTTTGGCCTACCGCTGTAAAGCTTTTTGCTAAAAGCAGTGGGACAACCAATGCTAAGAGTAAATTTATTCCTGTGAGCACCGAGGCGTTGGAAGATTGTCATTTTAAATCGGGTAAAGATTTGTTATGCCTTTATCTGAACAATAATGAAAACTCACAGCTGTTTACGGGGAAAAGTTTAAGGCTAGGAGGCAGCAAGGAACTCTATGAAGACAATGGTTCTTTTTTTGGAGATCTTTCTGCCATTCTTATAGACAATATGCCACTATGGGCAGAGTTTAGCAGTACCCCTAGTAATAGGGTTTCTTTGATGAGTGAGTGGGAAACTAAACTGCAGGCTATTATTAAAGAAAGCGTCCAGGAAAACGTTACAAGCTTGGCAGGAGTGCCCTCTTGGATGTTGGTTCTTTTAAATAATATGCTCGAGGAGACAGGTAAGGAACACCTATTTCAAGTATGGGAAAATTTAGAGGTTTATTTTCATGGCGGCGTAAGTTTTAGTCCATATAAGGAACAGTATAAAGCATTATTGCCTAGAAAGAGTTTCAGGTATTATGAAATTTATAATGCTTCCGAAGGTTTTTTTGCTATTCAAGATAGAAATAATGCCGATGATCTTTTGTTAATGTTGGACTATGGTATTTTCTATGAGTTTATTCCTATGGATCGTTATGATGATCCAGAATCAATAGCCATACCGCTTTGGGACGTAGAAATAGGAAAGAACTATGCCATCATTATAACAACGAATTCAGGACTTTGGCGTTACAAAATTGGAGATACGGTACGGTTTACGTCTAAAAGTCCGTATCGTATAAGGGTAACCGGCCGTACCAAACATCATATTAATGTGTTTGGAGAGGAATTAATTATTGAAAATGCGGAAGAAGCCTTAAAAACAGTCTGCATTAAGGCTGGTGCGGAAATAAAGGATTACACAGCCGGACCAATTTTTATGACCGGAAAGGAAAAAGGAGCGCATGAATGGGTCATTGAATTTAGAACCCCGCCAAAAGACTTGGATTATTTTACGGAGTTCTTGGACAATGCGTTAAAGTCTTTAAATTCTGATTATGAGGCCAAAAGGTATAACAATACTACACTCAAAATGCCAAAGGTGCATATAGCTAGGGAAAATCTTTTTTATGATTGGCTGAGGGCTAATGATAAGTTGGGAGGGCAGCATAAAATACCGAGGCTTTCAAATAAAAGAGATTATATAGAAGAGTTGCTGCGGATGAACGGGTAAGAGAGTCCAATAGTAAAGACACTTCAGTTTTATGCCAAACTAAGGAACTTTTGTGGGCTAAGTCTTTTTTCTGTTGTGAAATAATACTTCAACCTATATAATATTTCCAATGCTTTTTTCTGATGAGTATAGTAATAGGTAAATGTATTATCTTTTGTAAATGCATAATAACGATGCATGTTGTATTGAATATTTTTGGAAGTATAAAATAGTAGCAATTTCCAATTGGCAATTCTTGCCTATTAAGTTTTATACCGATGTTTTTGTTCTAGTGAACAAATAAATAATGATTTTTATCGTTTATGAATGAATTTAGACGGGTAGTACTTAACCGAATTCTAAACATAACAATCATTATGGCAGAAAAATTAGTAATTGTTTCCGATATGTGGGGTGCACGAAAGGGTCTTTGGATTACTTCGTATCTAGGGTACTTACAGCAGTATTTTGACATCACTTTTTATGATAGTCAACAACTAGCTAATTTGGACTTGACAGTAAATACAGAGGAGAACATACATAATGCTTTTGTAACGGGCGGAATAGATACTGCCGTAGCTCATTTATTAAAAAAGGAGCAAAAGCCTTGTCATTATCTTGCTTTTAGTACAGGAGGTACTATCGTATGGAATGCAGCTAAAATGGGACTTCCAGTGAAATCATTGTATAATGTGTCAGCGACCAGAATACGATTACAAAAGGATAAGCCAGCTGTGCCTGTAAGACTGCTTTATGGTTCTAATGATTCTTTTAAACCTAATGATAATTGGGCTAATATGTTAGGCTTAGATTTAGAGGTGATGCCAAATTATGGCCACACGTTATATTCCGATGAAGAAATCATACGCAAAGTATGCTTGGATTTATTACAGCAAGTAACACAAATAGCGCCCCAAAATAAAAAGGCGGTTTAAATATAGTTTTAATACATGCCTACTCGAAGTGGGTTTTTAAAATTTTTCATAAAAGAAAAGAGTTCAGTATATACTGAAC
>RCND010000762.1_pt1 | contig 18513 bp, 14 predicted proteins | sample 2041351 | NCBI WGS metagenome assembly RCND01 (sample SAMN09708230, study PRJNA481090) | Marine sediment metagenome, whole genome shotgun sequencing project. | biome: marine sediment; feature: ocean; material: sediment; isolation source: Sewage treatment plant 12B marine sediment (STP12B) ... | reverse complement strand
CCCTTTTCTGGAGAATACAAGCTGCTGCGCAGCCACGTGCATGACGTGTTTTCAGCGCCGTAGCGCGGCCCGTTCCCTGTAGAGCGTAAACAGACCTGTCGCGACGACAATCCCCGCGCCTAGCAAAGTATGACCATCCGGCCAGTCACCAAACAGGAACCATCCAAGAAGCAGCGCCCAAACCAGCCCTGAATATCGAAAAGGCGCGACAAACGACACATCGCCGACCCGCATGACCAGCACGCTGAACAGATACCCGCCCAGTATAAAAAAGGAAGCGCCCGCGATCAGCCCACCCTGCTGCTGCGTAACAGGGACCCAATCACCGCCGAGCGATGCAAGCCCGGAAAACAGCGTGATACTCAGTGCCGCTGAAAGCGTCACGGTCATAGACGGCACACCGGGCGATAGACGGCGAGTGGACAGATCGCGGATCGTGACACATACAACTGCAATCAGAGCATAAAGCGCAAAGATGTTGAACCCGTCTGGGCCGGGCCTAACGATTAGAAGCATCCCCCCAAACCCAACGACAATGGCCAACATCCGCCGCCATCCAACGGCCTCGCGAAAGAACAGCGCGCTGCCCAAAGTGACTGTCAACGGCAGGACCTGAAGGATCGCGGTCACATTGGCCAGCGGCATGTTAAACAGCGCGGTAACAAAAAAGTACGCCGCCCCAATCTCTGCTGCGCTGCGCAGGGCAATAAGACCCCAATCGCGGCGCGAAATCCCCAGATGGATCGTGCCAAGATAACGCGCCAACCCAAAAACCAGTACCGTTGTCAAAACGCCGCGCAGAAACAACAGCTGAAATAACGGCAACGCGCCGTCGGTCAGCTTTAGAAATGAGTCGTTGAGCGTAAATGCCGCCATAGACGCCATCATCAACAATGCGCCGCGCAGATTGGGTGCCACTTACAGGGCCTTCAGATGCGAGATATCGAAACCGAAACTGCGCGATATCTGGTCCGCCATCTCATCCGGGGTCTGTTTGTGGGTCAATCCCGTTTGGGTCGGATTGGACTTGTTGTTGTCGTGTATGGTGCGCACGAAGCCCGGCACCGAAATATCCGAATACACGTTGTAGTGCCGCGCCAGTGCCCGGTGATTGTACCGGTAGGGGTTGCGCGGATAGTCGACCGGCGCAAGCAGCGCAGCGCCCACAGACAGCGGTGCACGTTCGACCGCATCAAACACCTCGTTGTCGCCGCCCTGAACCTTGACGTAATAGCCACGGTTATGGGCAATGATCACCGGTGTGTCGGCGGTGTTTAGCTTTTGCAGCCCCACCGCAAGTGATTTTGTACGCCTGACATAGTCCAAATCAACCGCATCGTCGTCGTCCAGCCGAAACAAAAGCCGATGCGTGGCGCCATCCGTGGGCACCGCATTGTAACCGTCTTTAATGAGCTGATAGTGCCTTTGCGTCCCCACGGGCCGACAGTGGATGTTGGGCCACGGCGCAACCAGATCCTGCAACCGGGTCAGGTACTGCTCGGGCATCGTCTTAGCCGTCAGCACTACACATTGAAAATCGGGGTCGGTCTGCTTGGTCAGAGTCGGCAGGCATAGGTTTTCGAAAAGATGAAACCGCAACTCCATTCTGTCGGGAGCAAAAATATGGGCCGCAGTTTCTTCAATAGTGTCAAAGCGTTCGAAAAAATATGTCGGTGTCAGTACGGAAAACCGCAGCAAACCGACCATGGTGATCTTGTGATCCATCCTGCCAATCGACCCTTCGGTTGTGCATTTAGACTGAAAGCACGTCTGGCATCCAAAAGAAAACCCCCGTGTCGGGCACGACACGGGGGCTTAAGCGCGTTACGCGACGATCAATGGGATCAATCGCGACTTTCAGTTGACTCCACTACTGTGTCGAACACTCCAGCACCGACGACGTCTTCCTCGGCAGGAGCCGCGAGGGCAGCAGCGGCTTCAGCTTCTTCGCGACGTGCCTCGATGACGACACTATCGCGATCGGTTGCGATTTTGCGCACGTGCTGTGTTGCACCACCTGTACCCGCCGGGATCAAACGACCTACGATGACGTTTTCCTTGAGACCTACCAACTTGTCGCGTTTGCCCTGAACCGAAGCTTCGGTCAGAACCCGTGTGGTTTCTTGGAACGACGCCGCCGATATGAACGAGCGGGTTTGCAGAGACGCTTTGGTGATACCGAGCAGGATCGGTTCGCCCGTCGCCGGACGTCCGCCTTTGGAAATCGCCTTGGCATTGGCCTCTTCAAACTCGGCCTTGTCGACATGTTCGCCTTTCAGCAACGTAGTGTCACCGCTGTCCTGAATTTCCCATTTCTGGAGCATTTGGCGCACGATCACTTCGATATGCTTGTCGTTGATCTTCACACCTTGCAGGCGATAAACATCCTGAACTTCGTCAATCATGTAATCTGCAAGCGCTTCGACACCCATAATAGACAGGATGTCGTGCGGAGCAGGGTTACCGTCCATCAGGTAGTCGCCCTTCTGGATAAAGTCACCTTCCTGAACCGGAATGTGCTTACCTTTTGGCACCATGTATTCCGATGGATCCAGGCTCTCGTCGGCCGGTTCGATCGTGATCCGACGCTTGTTTTTATAGTCGCGTCCGAATCTGACATACCCGTCGACGTCCGCGATGATCGCGTGATCCTTGGGGCGACGTGCCTCAAAGAGTTCGGCCACACGCGGCAAACCGCCGGTGATATCCTTGGTCTTGGCGCCTTCACGCGGGATACGTGCGACAATTTCACCAGCGACAATTTCCTGACCGTCTTCTATGGACATGACCGCAGCAACAGACATCGGATAGGTAACCGGATTGCCCGCATCGTTGCGCACCGGCTCTCCATCTGCGTCCACCAAAATGATCTCAGGCTTGAGTTCGTTGCCTTTGAGGGCAGCACGCCAGTCAATCACAATCTTCTGGGTCATACCGGTGGCGTCATCTGTTTCATCGCGCACGGCAATGCCGGATACGAGGTCAACAAATTTGGCCGTTCCCGATTTCTCGGCAATGATCGGCAATGTGTAGGGATCCCATTCAAACAACTTGTCGCCACGGGCGACTTTGTCACCGTGTTTGATGAACAGCTTGGAGCCATATCCCAGCTTGTGGTTGGCACGTTCATCACCATTTTCATCAAGGATCGACATTTTCATGTTCCGACCCATGACCATGGTTTCGCCTGCCGAGTTTTGCAGAGTCTGTTCGCCTTCAAACACAACTTTACCATCGTGAGATGCTTCTTGGAACGATTGCTGGCCACCTTGAGCAACACCGCCGATGTGGAATGTCCGCATCGTTAGCTGTGTTCCAGGTTCACCGATGGACTGAGCGGCAATGATACCGACCGCTTCACCAGTGTTAACCATTGTCCCGCGGGCAAGGTCACGTCCGTAGCACATGGCACAAACGCCCTCTTCTGCCTCGCAAGTCAGCGGGCTTCGGATGCGGGCGCTGGCGACACCTGCTTCGTCAATGGAATCTGCCATACGCTCGTCGATTAAGGTTCCATGAGCCACCAGCACTTCATCTGTGCCAGGGCGCAGAACATCTTCGGCCACAACCCGGCCCAGTACACGTTCTGCCAGCGAAGAGACAACTTCGCCGTCATTGACCGCCGCCGCTGCCGTAATCGAGTTCTCAGTTCCGCAATCGCGCGATCGCACGATGCAGTCCTGCGCCACGTCAACCAGACGGCGCGTCAGGTAACCGGAGTTGGCTGTTTTCAGAGCCGTATCCGACAAGCCTTTGCGCGCACCGTGTGTCGAGTTGAAGTACTCAAGAACGGTAAGACCTTCTTTAAAGTTCGAGATGATCGGCGTTTCGATGATGTCGCCGTTTGGCTTGGCCATGAGGCCACGCATACCGCCGAGTTGCTTCATCTGAGTAACCGATCCACGCGCGCCGGAGTGGGCCATCATGTAAACCGAGTTCGGTTCCATTTCGGCGCCCGCTTCATCGCGGCGACTGGCCGAGATGGCACCCATCATCGCATCGGTGACCTTGTCGTTACACTTGGACCAAGCATCGACAACTTTGTTGTACTTTTCACCCTGAGTGATCAGACCGTCCATGTACTGTTGTTCAAAGTCTTTCACCTGTCCGCGCGTTTCGTCCACCAGTGGCCATTTTGTTTCTGGGATAAGCATATCGTCTTTGCCGAACGAAATGCCGGCCCTGAACGCTTCACGGAAGCCCATCGTCATAATCTGGTCACAGAAGATGACAGACTCTTTTTGGCCGCAATACCGGTAGACCGTATCGATCACTTGCTGCACTTCTTTCTTGCGCAGCAAACGGTTGACGAGGTGGAATGGAGCCTTTGCGTTCAGCGGTAGCAACGCCCCAAGGAGCACACGACCAGGTGTCGTGTCATAGCGCACTTGCACTTCGTTACCTTCGTCATCGATCTGCGGAATGCGCGAAACGATTTTGGTATGCAGGTGAACAACACCGGCATCCAGCGCATGCTGCACCTCTTCGATTGACGCGAAAGACATGCCTTCGCCGATCATGCCCTCACGTTCCAGCGTCGTGTAATACAGGCCCAAAATCATATCCTGTGACGGTACAATGATCGGTGCACCGTTTGCAGGTGACAGAACGTTGTTCGTCGACATCATCAGAACGCGTGCTTCCAACTGGGCCTCAAGGCTCAGCGGGACGTGCACGGCCATTTGGTCGCCGTCAAAGTCAGCGTTGAAGGCCGAACAGACCAGTGGGTGAAGCTGGATCGCTTTCCCTTCGATCAGAACCGGTTCAAACGCCTGAATGCCCAAACGGTGCAAGGTAGGTGCACGGTTCAGCATGACCGGGTGTTCGCGGATCACTTCATCCAGAATATCCCAGACTTCGGGGCGTTCTTTTTCCACCAGTTTCTTGGCTTGCTTCACGGTGGAAGACAGGCCTTTGGCCTCAAGCCGCGAATAGATGAACGGCTTGAACAGTTCCAACGCCATTTTCTTTGGCAAACCACATTGATGCAGTTTGAGCTCCGGACCGGTCACGATGACCGAGCGACCAGAAAAGTCGACGCGTTTGCCCAACAGGTTCTGGCGGAAACGGCCTTGCTTACCTTTCAGCATGTCAGACAGCGATTTCAGTGGGCGCTTGTTGGCACCGGTGATGACGCGACCACGACGACCGTTGTCAAACAGCGCATCAACAGATTCCTGCAGCATCCGCTTTTCGTTACGGACGATGATGTCAGGCGCGCGCAGTTCGATCAGACGTTTCAAACGGTTGTTCCGGTTGATCACACGGCGATACAGATCGTTCAGATCGGACGTTGCAAACCGACCGCCATCCAGCGGCACCAGCGGGCGCAGTTCTGGCGGAATCACCGGGATCACGGTCAGGACCATCCATTCCGGGCGGTTGCCGGATTCCAGAAAGCTCTCGACAACTTTCAGACGCTTGATGATTTTCTTGGGTTTCAGTTCACCCGTTGCCACGGCCAGATCGGCGCGCAGCGTGTCAGCTTCGGCTTCCAGATCGATCTGTGCCAGCATTTCACGGATTGCTTCGGCACCAATATTGGCGGTGAACGCGTCCATACCGTAGGCATCCTGGGCGTCCATGTACTCTTCTTCAGTCATCATCTGACCGTAGGTGAGGTCTGTCAGGCCCGGTTCGATCACAACGTAGTTTTCGAAATAGAGAACACGTTCGAGATCACGCAACGTCATGTCCAGCATCAGGCCGATGCGGGACGGAAGCGATTTCAGGAACCAGATGTGCGCAACAGGTGCCGCCAGTTCGATGTGACCCATCCGCTCACGGCGAACTTTTTGCAGCGTCACTTCGACACCGCATTTTTCGCAGACAACGCCGCGATATTTCATGCGCTTATATTTACCGCACAGGCATTCATAATCCTTGATCGGGCCAAAGATACGCGCGCAGAACAAGCCATCACGCTCGGGCTTGAAGGTCCGGTAGTTGATGGTTTCCGGTTTCTTGATCTCGCCGAACGACCAGCTCAGAATACGCTCCGGGCTCGCCAGAGATACTTTGATTTCGTCAAACACCTTAGGTGGCGTCAGCGGGTTAAACGGGTTGTTTGTAAGTTCCTGGTTCATTTTCAAATCCTTGAAAGGGGAGCAAAAGGGGAGAAGGTACGGGAGTTATCCGTCACTCCTCTTCCTCTGCGTCCAGGAGTTCCATATTCAGACCAAGGCCACGGACTTCTTTGACGAGCACGTTAAAGCTCTCCGGAATACCGGCTTCAAAGTTGTCTTCACCTTTTACGATGCTTTCGTAGACTTTCGTCCGCCCAGCTACGTCATCTGATTTCACAGTCAGCATTTCCTGCAGGGTATAGGCCGCGCCGTACGCCTCAAGCGCCCAGACTTCCATTTCACCAAAGCGCTGACCACCAAACTGCGCTTTACCGCCCAATGGCTGCTGGGTGACCAGCGAGTATGGACCGGTTGAACGCGCGTGGATTTTGTCATCCACAAGGTGGTGCAGTTTCAGCAGGTATTTGACACCGACGGTCACAGGGCGGGCAAACTGCTCGCCCGTGCGGCCATCAAACAGAACCGATTGGCCAGATGTGTCAAAGCCCGACCGCACAAGCGCGTCGTTTACATCTGCTTCTTTTGCGCCGTCAAAAACCGGCGTCGCAATCGGAACACCGTGTGTGACGTTGCCAGCAGCCTCGACCAGCGTGTCTTCGTCCATACCGGCAATGCCTTCGTCGTAGACATCGTCGCCATAGGCGAGTTTCATCGCTTCCTGAACTGGAGTCAGATCGCCGGAACGCTTATATTCTTGCAGCGCCTCATCAATGTTCACACCCAGACCGCGTGCGGCCCAACCCATATGGGTTTCAAGAATCTGACCAACGTTCATACGCGACGGCACACCCAGCGGGTTCAGACAGAAGTCGACCGGCGTACCATCTGCAAGAAACGGCATGTCTTCCATCGGAACAACTTTGGAAATTACCCCTTTGTTGCCGTGCCGACCAGCCATTTTGTCGCCCGGTTGCAGCTTGCGCTTCACCGCGACGAACACTTTGACCATCTTCATCACACCGGGTGGCAGATCATCGCCGCGACGCACTTTCTCGACCTTGTCCTCAAAGCGAGCATCTAGGGCGCGTTTTTGCACCTCGTATTGCTCGTTCAGGGCTTCAACGATCTGTGCATCTTTCTCGTCTTTCAGCGCCAGCATCCACCACTGATCGCGGGTCAGTGTTTCCAACAGCTCGTCGTTGATTTCAGAGCCAGATCTTACACCTTTAGGGCCTTTGACGGCCTCTTTGCCGATGATCATCGTTTTCAGGCGCGCATAGATGTTACGATCCAGGATAGTCAGCTCATCGTCCCGGTCGCGGGCCAGCCGTTCGACTTCTTCACGTTCGATCTGCAGAGCACGTTCGTCTTTTTCCACGCCGTGGCGGTTAAAGACGCGCACTTCTACAACCGTGCCAAAGTCTCCCGGCTTCACCCGCAGCGACGTATCGCGCACGTCTGACGCCTTTTCGCCAAAGATGGCGCGCAGAAGTTTTTCCTCCGGCGTCATCGGGCTTTCGCCTTTTGGTGTGATTTTGCCAACCAGAATATCGCCCGGTTCAACATCCGCGCCAATATACACGATGCCCGCCTCGTCGAGGTTGCGCAGCGCTTCTTCACCAACGTTTGGGATGTCACGCGTGATTTCTTCCGGACCAAGCTTGGTGTCACGTGCGGCGACTTCGAACTCTTCGATGTGAATCGAAGTAAAAACGTCATCACGTGCGATCCGCTCGGAAATCAGGATCGAATCTTCGTAGTTATACCCATTCCAAGGCATGAACGCGACGACCACGTTTTTGCCAAGCGCCAATTCACCAATATCGGTGGATGGACCATCAGCAATAACTTCGCCTTTTTGCACCGTGTCACCAACCTTCACCAGCGGACGCTGGTTGATACAGGTGTTCTGGTTAGAACGCTGGAACTTGCGCATGCGGTAAATATCCACACCTGCGTCGCCCAGTTCCAGATCTTCGGTTGCACGCACAACGATCCGGGTTGCATCAACCTGGTCGATGATACCGCCGCGTTTGGCCATATAAGCCGCGCCAGAGTCGCGGGCCACAACTTCTTCGATACCAGTCCCGACTAGAGGTGCCTCAGCTTGCAGCAGAGGAACCGCCTGACGTTGCATGTTCGACCCCATCAGGGCGCGGTTCGCATCGTCATTTTCAAGGAACGGGATCAACGAAGCAGCGACCGAGACCAGCTGTTTAGGTGAAACGTCAATCAGGTCCACGTTTTCAGACGGTGCAAGCGTGTAGTCGCCCGACTGACGTGTCGAAACGAGATCGTTTTTAAACTTGCCGTTTTCATCCAGTTGCGCGTTGGCCTGTGCCACAGTGTGGCGCATTTCTTCGGTTGCGGACATGTAATGCACTTCGTCGGTCACCTGACGGTCTTTGACAACGCGATAAGGTGTTTCGATAAAGCCGTACTTGTTCACCCGTGCAAATGTTGCCAGCGAGTTGATCAAACCAATATTGGGACCTTCCGGCGTCTCAATTGGACACATCCGGCCATAGTGGGTTGGGTGCACGTCGCGCACTTCAAACCCGGCACGTTCGCGGGTTAGGCCACCTGGTCCAAGCGCTGACAGACGGCGCTTGTGCGTCACTTCGGACAGCGGGTTGGTTTGGTCCATGAACTGCGACAGCTGCGAAGAGCCGAAGAATTCACGCACCGCAGCCGCTGCTGGCTTGGCGTTGATCAGATCCTGTGGCATCACTGTGTCGATCTCGACGGACGACATCCGTTCTTTGATCGCGCGCTCCATCCGCAGAAGGCCAACGCGGTACTGGTTTTCCATCAGTTCGCCAACAGACCGCACACGACGATTACCAAGGTGGTCGATATCGTCGATATCACCTTTGCCATCGCGCAGTTCGACCAGCGCCTTCACGCAAGACACGATGTCTTCTTTGCGCAAAGTGCGCTGCGTGTCTTCTGCATCCAGATCAAGACGCATGTTCATCTTCACGCGGCCCACGGCACTAAGGTCGTAACGTTCAGAATCAAAGAACAGTGTGTCAAACAGGTTCGAGGCGGCCTCAACGGTGGGAGGTTCACCCGGACGCATAACCCGGTAGATATCCATCAAGGCAGTTTCGCGGTTCAGGTTCTTATCTGCCGCCATGGTGTTGCGCATGTAGGGGCCGACATTGATGTTATCGATATCCAGCACCGGAATATCGGTAATACCCGCATCGATCAGTTCTTTGGCTGTACCACCAATCAGTTCTCCGCCTTTGTCGTATTCCAGCGTCAATTCATCGCCAGCTTCGACAAAGATTGCGCCGGTCTCTTCGTTGATGATGTCCTTGGCGACAAATTTGCCAACGATGTGCTCAAACGGCACCAGCAGATTCTTGACTTTGCCCTCATCAATCAGCTGCTTGACGGCACGCGGGGTGACTTTTTTGCCAGTTTCCGCGATCACTTCGCCGGTTTTGGCGTCGACCAGATCATATGTCGGACGGGTGCCACGTACACGTTCCGGGAAGAATGGTGCGACCCAGCCTTTGCCTTTTTTCAGCTTGTAATGGATCGTATTGTAATACGCATCCATGATCGCTTCTTGGTCCATGCCCAATGAATAGAGCAGGGTAGTGACCGGCAATTTCCGACGACGGTCGATACGCGCAAAGACAATGTCTTTCGCATCAAACTCAAAGTCCAGCCAGCTGCCACGATATGGGATAATACGGCAGGCAAAAAGGAGTTTACCAGACGAGTGGGTTTTGCCTTTGTCGTGGTCAAAAAACACGCCGGGAGAGCGATGCATCTGGGACACGATCACACGTTCAGTGCCGTTCACGACAAAGGTGCCGTTCGGAGTCATCAAAGGCATGTCGCCCATGAACACATCTTGCTCTTTGATATCCTTGACGGACTTGGCACCGGTATCTTCGTCGATATCAAATACGATCAGCCGTAGAGTGACTTTCAGCGGAGCGGCATAGGTCATGTCGCGCTGCTGGCACTCTTCCACGTCATACTTCGGCTTCTCCAAGTTGTATTTCACGAACTCGAGAATCGAAGTTTCGTTGAAATCCTTGATCGGGAATACCGACTGGAACACGCCCATGATGCCTTCGCCCTCGGTCGGGGTATCCGCATCACCAGATTTCAGGAACAGATCATACGAGGATTTCTGGACCTCGATCAGGTTTGGCATTTCCAGAACTTCACGGATTTTGCCGTAGTATTTACGTAGACGCTTCTGGCCAAGGAAGGATTGAGCCATATCAGGTGTCACCTTTTTTGCTTCTCACCGGACAAGAACACCGTCGGGCCACGGCATCTCGCCCATACGAGACAGTGCGTTTCGATCTATTCACGGTCTCCGTCCCACCGAAGACCTCCCGATCATTGAACCGCACCTTAGAAAATGCTTTTTTTGACAAAAGCCCTTACTAAGACAGGTTCGGCTGGGCACGCTTTCAACGTGCCCAGCCCAATATCAGCTCCGGGTTGCCCCGGCGCAGATTACTTAACTTCGACTTCAGCGCCTGCTGCTTCCAGCTTGCCTTTGATGTCTTCTGCTTCTTCTTTCGAGACCTGCTCTTTGACAGCTTTGCCGCCGGCATCAACCAGATCTTTTGCTTCTTTCAGACCCAGACCAGTGATGGTGCGAACCTCTTTGATGACGTTGATTTTCGAGGCGCCCGGAGACACCAGAATCACGTCAAATTCAGTTTGCTCTTCTGCATCTGCGCCACCGGCTGCATCCGCAGGACCAGCCATCATCACTGCGCCGCCAGCGGCGGGCTCGATGCCGTACTCGTCTTTCAGAATTGTTTTCAGTTCTTGTGCTTCAAGCAGCGTCAGACCAACGATCTCTTCTGCCAGTTTTTTCAGATCAGCCATGTTAAGCTCTTTCCGTTTCCATATGTTGTGTTCCAACGACGTGATTTCAACCACCCGTCGGTCTTACAGTGCTCAGGCGGCCGCCTTGTCCTCGATTGTGGACAAGATGGACGCGATATTGCTTGCAGGTGCGCCAATGGCCCCGGCAATGTTGGATGCAGGTGCACCGATCATACCAGCGATGGTCGCGATAAGTTCATCGCGCGATGGCATTTTCGATACGGCTGCAACACCAGCCCGGTCCAGAGCGTTCGTTCCCATTGCACCGCCAAGAATCTCAAACTTCTTGTTATCTTTGGCGTAGTCCTCGGCCACCTTGGCTGCTGCCACGGGGTCTTCGGAAAAGGTCAGAACGGTCATACCCGAAAGGAGTCCACCGATGCTTTCGCATGGCTTACCCTCAAGGGCGATTTTGGCGAGCCTGTTTTTGGCAACACGCACAGATCCACCCGCATCGCTCGCACGCGCGCGCAGATCCTGCATCTCAGCAACTGTCAGACCGGCGTAGTGGCTTACCACAACGACGCCAGAGCTTTCAAAGATCTGGCCGAGTTCTTCGACCAGTTTTTCTTTTTGTGCTCTATCCACAGTTTCACTCCAATTATGGGGGTTGCCCCCCGGCTCAGTTCAGGGCGCAGCAAGCTGCACCCGTTTCGGGTCCAATTCAGGGTCCCGAGGCCAAAATCACCCGAAGGCAAAAAATCTCTCGTTTCCCATCTCAGGAAGGAATTATTCAAGCTGTTGCTCGAACCCTCCGTCTCGGACAGAAACAAGGCCGATGCTCTGGCCTTGCCTATTTGGCCCCGACGTTGCCGGGACCAAATCTCACAATATCTTAGTCGCCAAGGGCGTTTGAGATATCAACAGTCACACCCGGGCCCATAGACGAGCTCAGTGCAATTTTCTTCATATAGGTGCCTTTGGTGCCTGACGGCCTGGCCTTGGACACGGCGCCAACAAAGGCGCGGACGTTTTCGACCAGCTTGGCCTCGTCAAAAGACGCTTTGCCAACCCCAGCATGTACAACACCGGCCTTTTCGGCCTTGAATTGCACTTCGCCGCCTTTGGCTGCTTTGACCGCATCCGCGACGTCCATGGTCACTGTGCCAACTTTTGGGTTTGGCATCAGGTTACGTGGACCCAGGACTTTCCCCAGTCGCCCGACGACCGGCATCATGTCTGGCGTTGCAATGCAGCGGTCAAAATCGATCTTGCCGCCCTGCACGATTTCCATCAGGTCCTCTGCGCCAACGATGTCGGCACCAGCGGCCTGAGCTTCTTCTGCCTTAGGACCCCGGGCAAATACAGCAACACGCACTGTTTTACCTGTGCCATTTGGCAAGCCAATGACGCCGCGAACCATCTGGTCGGCGTGACGTGGGTCAACACCCAGACACATTACGATCTCGACAGTCTCGTCGAATTTTGCCTTAGCATTGCCTTTTACCAAAGCAACCGCGTCTTCAACAGAAAGGTTCTCTTTGCCGGCGAATGCTTCGCGGGCCGCGGTTGCGCGTTTTCCGTATTTTGCCATCTTATTTAACCTCGATGCCCATAGAATTTGCCGATCCCATGATGATTTTCATGGCACCTTCAATATCGTTTGCGTTGAGGTCTTTCATTTTAGCCTCGGCGATTTCGCGGACTTGTTTGACAGTCACACTGCCCACTGTTTCACGCGACGGAGTCTTCGCACCGGATTTCACGCCAGCGGCTTTTTTCAGGTAATGCGACGCCGGCGGCGTCTTGATGTCCATGGTAAAGGACTTGTCCTGATAATAGGTGATCACAGTCGGGCATGGCGCACCAGGCTCCATGTCTGCTGTCCGGGCATTAAATGCCTTACAGAATTCCATGATATTAATGCCGCGCTGACCCAGTGCTGGACCAACGGGGGGCGATGGGTTTGCTTGTCCAGCCGGGACTTGCAGCTTCATCTTACCTACGAGCTTCTTGGCCATGTGGCCTCTCCTTTTTCAACACCGCCCTGACGCGTCGGGGCAGTTTTTAGTTGCGTGGTGCGGTCCGGACATCGCGATGCCCTCGCCTCCCACAATGCTCAGCTCAGGTCTGCTTGTTGACCTGAGTGAATTCCAGTTCGACCGGCGTTTCGCGACCAAAAATGGACACGGAAACTTTAAGCCGTTGATTGTCTTCATCAACTTGTTCGACTGTCCCATCGAAATCCTCGAAGGGGCCATCGTTGACTTTGACCTTCTCGCCAATCTCGTAATGGATCAGCGTTCTTGGTGCGTCTTCACCTTCCTGAACCCGGTTCAGGATGGCATTTACTTCGGCATCGCGCATCGGCATCGGACGCCCCTGAGGGCCCAGAAAACCTGTCACGCGATTGATCGAGTTGATAAGGTGATAGCCATGATCCGACATTTCCATGCGCACCAGAACGTAACCCGGCATAAAGCGGCGCTCGGTCGTGACTTTCTTGCCCCGGCGCACTTCGATGACCTCTTCTGTCGGCACCATAACTTCCTCGATATCATCCTCGAGGTGCTGTTCAATGACCGAGGTGCGGATCTGTTCAGCGATCTTTTTCTCGAAGTTCGAGAGAACGCTTACCGAGTACCACCGTTTCGCCATCTGCCAACTCGCCTTTATTTCTATTCGGATCCGGCACCTGCCATCACCATTTCATAAATTGTTTCAAACGGTTATCCGTCCGCTTGGTCCACTCGCCCCACAATAAAAATCGGCGCGCAGCACGAATCGCGGCACGCCATTGTCAGGAAGTAGGCCGTCACCTACCGCCGTGCCGCAAAATTATCAAGAGGGAACGGGTATTTTTTGTGCGTTCAAAGCGCTGCTTAGCCGAAGTATCCAAGAACCAGTTTCAACGCTTCCCGGATGCCTATATCAACCAATGAAAAGAACACAGCCGTCAACGCCGCCATGATGAACACCATGATCGTGGTCAGCAACACTTCCCGACGGGTGGGCCACACAACTTTTGAAACCTCGGCACGGACCTGCTGAAGAAACTGAAACGGATTGGTGATGGCCATGTTGGATGTGCTTTCTGCTTGCGTTAAAGCGCCATGTAACGAACCCGCGCGGCAAATTCAAGGCGCGGTTTGTTCACGTTACGGGTGATGCTGAAACCTGATTGCCGTAAATGCAACGGCCAGTTCGCCGGGTTCGGACCGAAATCGGTCGGTCATCTACTTTTGGTGTCGTCCAGCTCGGTCTTTACACCTAGCGCGCTTGCTCGGTGAGGCGGTCAAAAGGGTCGGGCTGATCATCAGACACGGCCTGTGTTTCGGAGCCGTCAATGTCTGGCAGGTAAATTCCCTCCGTCCAACGTTCGGGTAGTTTGTCCAGCAACACGCCTATCCGCTTGAATAAAGTGCTGGCGCTGCGGCGTAATTTCTCGGCTGTCTCCGGCCACCTGCCCGCAATCCATTGGTAAGATTTTACTGCCTTTTCAGCGCAGGCATCGGGTCCAAGAGTGAAATACACAATGACCAAAAGGACCAGCGTCAGCAAGATCACCCAGAAAACCAGCCACGGCCGCAGCAGGATCAGCAAAACTAGCGCACCAAACAGGATCTGTTTACGGGTTGGCGGGTGCGCTCTGGCAAAAGCCCAAAAGCGGCGCATCAGCGGTTGAAAAATTGGTTTCGCGGCCACGCGATGTTTTTTTTCGGTCGTGACCTTGGCAGTTCGGTTTTTTCTCTCACCTTTCGGCGGATGTAGTTCCGCCTCCTGTTCTTTCAGAAGCATCCGGATGGCGTTATCAGTTTGGGTGTCACTCATCGGCCAGATCCCCATTCAGCACACTAGTATCGGCCGCCGCACGCGACCGTCCCTTTTGTCGGCAGATAAGTTCACACAATCAGTAAGGAAAATGCGTGGCATTGCTGTGACGCGATTGAGGCAGCGCCGTAGGCGCGCGTTACCAGATCGTTGTTCAAGGCTGGCGCAAGGCGCTATGACCTTCCACAATTTGCACGAAAAAAGAACAAAGGCCTCCGACCGAGCGCCCAGCGGCTCTATCCTGTTTGGTTGGAAAATACGGAAAACGCATAGTTTGGTCGTGGCAGGGGCTGAGAGACTCGAACTCACGACCCTCGGTTTTGGAGACCGATGCTCTACCAACTGAGCTAAACCCCTCCGACCAAGCAAGCTGGTACGGGATGGTGGGTACAAGATCAAGAGGGCCCGAACGTGTTTTGCTTGCTAAAAGCCGTTTTTGAGATGTCTGAGGGTTTTGCTGCAACCTGCCCGACGAGAAGGACGGTTAGACCCGAAAAACAATAACGGATTCCACAACGATACGAAGGGTTGAGCACAAATCGGCAATAAGTATGGGCAAGCATAAATCGTTTTCTTCTCGGTATTGTTTGATTATGACTGGCTCGGAATATGAGGGCCTGAGTATTTTGGACCCGCGCAATATGGGACGATCAGGTGAGCCTGCGAAAAAGAATTGCTGACAGCGAAGGCTATGCGCGCGCCGTAACCGCGGTGGCTGCAGCCTATTTGCGCTTTGCCCACCGCACGTCCAAGTGGCAACGGCAAGGATTTGAAGCTATGGACAAGGCCGTCAAAAGCGGCGATCCAGTCATCATGGTCCTTTGGCATCAGCGGCTAATGATGAGCCCATATATGTTCGACGTGTCGCTGGGTAAGTTCTGCTCTCTTACATCGTCTGCCCGCGCTGGGTCGATGGTCGGCAAACTCCTGCGCCGGTTTGGCTTTGAGAATGTGTCGATGTCCAGCCACAAGCGCCATATTGCGTTGTCTCGTGAAGTTCTTGGGCGCATCAGGGATGGCTATTCTATTGGCATTGCGACAGATGGGCCACGTGGCCCTGCGCGCCAATCTTCAAACGTGCCCCTGGTGTGGGGCCGCGTATCCGGAAAACGTATATTTGTTGTGAGTTATTCTTCGCGTCGGGCTTTTGAACTGCCAACCTGGGACCGGACGATGGTTCCGCCGCCATTTACACGCGGTATTTTCATGTGTCAGGAATGGCCCCGGACAGTGCCTAAAAAAGGTACCGATGCAGAATACGAAGCGTTGCGATTAGACTTGCAGGCTGCACTTGATGAGATCACGGATGCCAGCGATCGAGCAAGTGGGCGCATCGCGGTCCGTTAGATGCCGCACCTTGTCTGGTGGCTGATCAAAGAGAGGCCAGGTTTTCAAGAATAGGACAATCAGGTCGCGCATCTCCGCTGCAGGCATGGATGAGATGGCCAAGCGTTTCGCGCATACTGACGAGATCGGCAACCTTGGCATCGATCACTTTCAGATGTTCCTGAGCGATCTGTTTAACGTCGGCGCTCGCGCGGTCCTGATCTTCCCAAAGTGCCGTAAGAGCGCGGCAATCTTCGATCGTAAAACCCAGCGCACGCGCGCGGCCAAGAAACGTCAATTTATGCACGTCACTGTCGCTAAAAACACGGTATCCGTTGCCGTCACGCGGAGGTTTTATAAGGTCAATCTCTTCATAGTAGCGGATCGTCTTCGCAAGCAGACCAGATTTGCTGGACGCGTCTTTGATGTTCATCTCAACCTCCATTTGTCACTTTGTATTTGGCATGGGAATGATCACTCGGCAGGTTGGATCGCGGGCCTTGTCTGTACCACACCACCCCTCGTTTTCTGTTTGAGGATTGGCTTTATCCGGCACAATCGCAGAGCGTTCGACAGAACAAAATACTGGACAGTGCCATGGCCCCAGCCGCCAGCATCGGCGACAGCAGCACTCCGTTTATCGGGAACAGGACCCCCGCCGCCACCGGGATCAATAGAGAATTTTAGCCAAACGCTCAAAACAGGTTCTGGCGTATGTTGCCCATCGTGCGCCGGCTGACGTCAAAAGCGTTCACCACACCTCCCAGATCGCCTGACATCAATACAATATCGGCACTCTCAATCGCGACGTCAGTTCCAGTGCCAATTGCAATGCCGACGTCTGATACCGCCAAAGCCGGAGCATCATTGATCCCATCGCCGACAAACGCGATTTTGCTACCATTTTTGCGAAGGCTCTCCAGAGCGGCAACTTGGCCCCCTGCGCCTCCTCCACCATGCGGATGATATGCGCCAGCATCGTGTCGCGCCCTACCTTGGTCGCTCGGAACTGCAATGCGCCAGTCCCATTCATGGTGCCACCAACAACCTGAGCCCCTTCGGTCTTTTCAACCGGCACCGGTTCGCCGGTGATCATGCTTTCATCAACATAAGATGCGCCGCGCGTCACCATACCGTCTGCGGCAATCTTTTCGCCCGGACGCACGTGAATAATATCATCGGTCGTGATCAGATCGATCGCCAGTTCAATGACCTCATTGCCCCGCTGGACGCGCGCGGTTTTGGCCTTCAACCCAATCAGTTTGCCAATCGCGGCGCCAGTGCGACCTTTGGCCCGTGCCTCTAGCGATCGGCCCAGCAAGATAAGCACGACAATAACAGCCGCTGCCTCGAAATAGACTGCGCGCGTGCCCTCTGGCAGCACATCAGGGAAAAACGTCGCCACCACCGAAAAGGTCCACGCGGCAAGAGTACTGATGGCCACGAGGCTGTTCATATCCGGCGCGCGTTGCAGTAGCGCGGGTATGCCTTGGCTAAAAATGGTTCGACCCGGCCAGAGCAAGACAAGCGTTGTCAGCGCAAACTGGATCAACCAACTGGTTTGCAAACCGATTGTAGCCACAACCCAGTGGTGAAAAGCCGGAAACAGATGCCCGCCCATTTCAAGAATGAAGACCGGTAGCGCCAGGGCCGCCGCCACCAGAGTCATGATGCGCAGATGATCGATCTCGTTCGATTTATGATCTGAGCGGTCTGGCGAAGACAGCGAACGCACCTGAGCCGGGTAGCCAATTGACGTGGTTGCCGCAATAAGATCGAATGCTGTGGCACTGCCAGCCAATACCTTGACCGAGGCCGCTTCAGACGCAAGGTTGACGGACGCTTCCAGTACTCCCGATACAGCGACCAGAGATTTCTCCACACGACCGACACAAGAAGCGCACGACATATTTTTTATATCGAGGCTGATCGATTCGGTGCGGGCCGGATATCCGGCCTTATCTAGGGCTGCAGTAACATCTTTAACGATAACCGCGCCAGTTACATGTACGGTTTCGAGAGCGAGATTGGCCTGAGCCTCATGCACTCCCTCAATGCCCTTCAGCGCCTTTTCAACCCGCGCGACACAGGAGGCGCAATTCATCCCCTCAATCTCGAAAGAATAGCTGTCGTTTTGCGTCATGATCTTTCTCTTGCTGGCAACTGTTGTAAGTCACATGGTCATTCCAGTAACTGGAAGGTCAAGGGGTATCGACCCTACGCCACAAAAAAACCAGACCAAGTTGGCACCATCTGTCCACTCTGAGCACCGGTCAGCCAAAATTGGGTGATCGTTTGAACAAAGTCAGCAAGGGCGATAAGGGCTCCACGCTATTTGCCAGCCTCACCCCAATAAAAAGGCCGCCCAAAACGGAGCGGCCTTTCTGTCATTTCAATGCGGCACGAGACACCGCTATCTAGTCGATTATTCTAAGATTTTGGAGACGACGCCAGCGCCGACGGTGCGGCCGCCTTCGCGGATCGCAAAGCGGAGGCCCTGTTCCATCGCGACCGGCGC
>RCND010000760.1_pt1 | contig 18558 bp, 22 predicted proteins | sample 2041351 | NCBI WGS metagenome assembly RCND01 (sample SAMN09708230, study PRJNA481090) | Marine sediment metagenome, whole genome shotgun sequencing project. | biome: marine sediment; feature: ocean; material: sediment; isolation source: Sewage treatment plant 12B marine sediment (STP12B) ... | reverse complement strand
AGCGTATCCGGATCGACAACGCAAATTGCTGAATCACAGGCGCGCGCCGGGTTTGGCAAGAGCGCTGCAGACAGGCAGGTGAGAACAAGACAGAAACGAAACATGCACCGACTTTAGCATGTTTTAGCTCTCGAAGCCTTCAATAATAACAAGATCGCTGGTCGACACCGAATCTCGAAGCGCCTTTGCAGCCTGGTAACTTTGAGAACGGTAACAGTCTAACGCGTCTGCGTAACTTGGGAACTCTAGCACAACAGTACGTGCGCGAACTGCCCCCTCTGGAACCTCCCGCGCGCCGCCTCGCACAAGGAATCGTCCGCCGAATTCCTTGAACGGTGCCGCGTTGGCAGCGATATAGGTCTTGTAACTTTCAAAATCCTCGACGTCGACTTGGGCAATCCAATAGCCTTTTGGCATGTGCTTGGGTCCTTATACATTTTGATATTTGTATTGGAACATGAGCCTGCCGACGGCAATTGTAAACGACCAGATTGCGCGCCCGAAAAACGTCACACGAGCCGCGAATTCTCTATTGCAGCGCGTACAAAATCTTTGAACAACGGGTGCGGATCAAAAGGCTTTGATTTTAGCTCGGGGTGGAACTGCACGCCGATGAACCATGGATGATCGGGCCATTCCACGATTTCGGGTAAGCGACCGTCGGGCGACATGCCAGAGAAGCAGAGCCCCGCGTCCTCAAGCTGTTTTCTGTACTGAATGTCGACTTCGTAGCGGTGGCGGTGGCGTTCGTCGATGTCCGTGCGGCCGTAAATCTCTGCCACCTTTGTACCCGTCTTTAAAACAGCGTCATACGCCCCCAGTCGCATCGTGCCGCCTTTGTCATCCTCTGGGCGGCGATTGACTTTTTCGTTGCCCTGGACCCATTCCTTGAGGTGGTAAACCACGGGTTCAAAACGTTTTTTCCCCGACTCGTGGTCGAATTCTTCGGACCCCGCCTTTTTCAGACCGGCAACATTTCGCGCGGCCTCGATCACCGCCATTTGCATGCCAAGGCAGATACCCAGATAGGGAATTTTGCGTTCACGGGCGAACTGGGCGGCTTTTATCTTGCCTTCAGTGCCGCGTTCGCCGAATCCACCGGGCACCAGAATGGCGTGAAACCCTTCAAGATGCTGCGCCACGTCATCGGATTGGTCAAAGACTTCTGCGTCGACCCATTCAACGTTGACTTTGACACGGTTTGCCATGCCGCCGTGCGTCAGCGCCTCTGCGATTGACTTATAGGCATCTTCAAGTTGGGTGTATTTGCCGACAATGGCGACAGTGACTTCACCTTCCGGGTTATAAATGCGGTCGGCCACGTCTTCCCAGCGCGCAAGATTGGGCTTTGGGGCAGGTGTTATCTGAAAGGCATCCAGAACCGCCTGATCCATGCCCTCGCGATGATAAGCCAATGGGGCCTCGTAGATGGATTTGAGATCCTGAGCGGCGATCACGCTTTCGGGCCGCACGTTGCAAAACAGCGCCAGCTTTTCGCGTTCTTTAAGTGGTATAGTCCGTTCTGAGCGGCACACCAAAATATCCGGCGCAATACCAATGCTGCGCAACTCTTTTACGCTGTGCTGGGTTGGTTTTGTTTTCAGCTCGCCGCTGGCTTTGATGAAAGGCAACAGAGTCAGGTGCATGAAAATGCACTGCCCGCGCGGCTTGTCCTGCGAAAACTGTCGGATTGCTTCAAAGAACGGTAACCCTTCAATGTCGCCTACTGTTCCGCCAATTTCGCAGAGCATGAAATCAACCTCATCTTCGCCAATGGAGATAAAATCTTTGATTTCATTGGTGACATGCGGGATCACCTGAATAGTTTTGCCCAGATAGTCACCGCGCCGTTCTTTTTCCAAAACAGTTGAATAGATGCGGCCGGAACTGACGGAATCCGTTTTTCTCGCGGCGACGCCGGTAAAGCGCTCATAATGACCGAGATCGAGATCGGTTTCAGCGCCGTCATCAGTCACAAAAACCTCGCCGTGCTCAAACGGGCTCATCGTACCGGGATCAACGTTCAGGTAGGGATCAAGTTTGCGCAAGCGCACGGAAAAGCCGCGTGCCTGCAGCAGCGCCCCAAGCGCAGCCGATGCCAATCCCTTGCCAAGAGAGGAAACAACGCCGCCTGTAATAAAGATGAACCGTGCCATGTAGCGGCGACCCCCGTGAGAATTTACTGTGAAAGCGCATAAAATGCACTGCCCAAAGTGGCGCGAAAAACCACTGCATCACGGGACTTAAGTCATAAAGGATTCGCGGGCAGATAGCAAGGTAACCGCAACATGATGTTACAGCAATTGCCGTAGCGTCAAGGGTTAGTGGATCAGTCGGCTTTTGGCACCAGCGGAGCATTTTCTTCCGCTGTAGGGGGCAATAGATCACCACCCAGAGGCGTGTCTGGCGCGTCTGCGGGTTCGCTTTGCGTCGGGATGCCGGCGCGATCAAGCACAGATGTACCAGCCGCTTTTTGCGCAGCAATGATTGTCAGAGTGATCGATGTGCAGATAAACCCGATGGCTAAAATCCAGGTAAACTTGCCCAAAGCAGTTGCTGCAGCCCGCCCTGTCATGGCGCCGCCACCGCCCATGCCCAGACCGCCCCCTTCAGACCGCTGCATCAGAACGACAGCAATCAGGCCGAAAGCCAGAAGAAGGTGGATGATAAGGACGACATTTTCCATGGAAAACCTACAGGTGCGATTTGATTTCGGCTATGTAGGCAAGTTTGCGAACAGGGGCAAGGCATGTTCTGTCGGCAAGGACTGGACAAGCATCCGCAACTGAGATCATTCTGGTGTTATGCCCCATGACCATCATGACCACGATCACCCGCATTCACTGCTGCCACCGGACCCTGCGCTGCGGGTTCGCGCGTTGGAAACAATCCTGACACAAAAGGGTCTGATTGATCCCGCAGCATTGAACGAAATCATCGACACCTATCAAAACCGCATTGGCCCACAGAACGGCGCCCGAGTGGTGGCGCAGGCCTGGTCTGACCGCCTTTTCCACGCCGCCCTACTAGAGGATGCGGACGCGGTATTGCAAGAGATGGGCCTTTATGGACGTCAGGGTGAACACATCGTTGTTATCGAAAATACACCTGACACGCACAACGTTGTCGTCTGCACCCTTTGCAGCTGTTATCCGTGGCCTTTACTGGGCATCCCTCCGGGCTGGTATAAATCCGACGCCTATCGTGCGCGCGTAGTGCGTGAACCTCGAAAAGTACTGGCGGACTTCGGTCTTGAATTGCCTGCGGACACGGCTGTGCGGGTCTGGGATTCGACCGCTGAAGTCCGTTATCTTGTCTTGCCGATGCGACCGCCCGAGACTGCAGGGTTGGAGAGCGACGCACTGGCTGCTTGGGTCACCCGTGATTGTATGATCGGCACCGGATTGCCAACGGCGCCCACATGACCCGGGTTCACGATATGGGCGGGCGCTTTGGCGATGGTCCGGTTATCCCGGAAACACAGGGCATTCCTGAGTTTGGCGCTGAATGGCATGGTCGCGCGCTGGCCCTCACTTTGGCGTCCGGCGCGCTGGGGCAGTGGAACATTGACACCTCCCGGCATGCCCGCGAAAGCCTCGCGCCCAAGGACTACACCCGGTTCTCCTATTATGAAAGATGGATGGCCGGGCTGGCAGATTTGCTGGTCGCCAAAGGTATATTGAGTGTTGAGGAGTTTGCAGCCGGTCAAGCAGATGGGACATTGGCCGAACTGGCAACACGCAAGCTGAGGGCCACAGATGTTAGCGCGGCGCTGCGCAAAGGTGCGCCCGCCACACGCAATAGCCAGGTCGTGGGTCTATATGAGATCGGTCAGTCGGTTCAAACCTTGCGCCCTGCAGCCAACCGGAGTGTCGTTGGCGGCCATACACGCCTGCCAGCATATGCAGCAGGCGCGTGTGGGCGTATTTTGCGGTATCACGGCACCCACGTTCTGCCCGACAGCGCAGCCCACGGGCTGGGGGATGCCGCTGAACCGCTTTATGCGGTGGTGTTTCCTGCATCCGAGCTATGGGCTGCAGCAGAGCATCCGCGCGACGAGGTCGTATTGGATTTGTGGCAGTCGTATCTGAAGCCAGCGCCATGAAAGTTCTCGGCAAAGATCCGGTATTTGCGGAGCCGTGGCATGCGCAGGTGTTTGCATTGGCGGTGCATCTCAACGAAAGCGGGCTGTTTACATGGTCGGTCTGGGCCGAGCGGTTTTCGCAAACTCTCTCAGCCCATGGGATTGACCGCGAGCTAGATGGCGGCGACGACTATTTCACCGCCTGGCTGGCAACTCTGGAGAGCCTGCTCGCGGAACGTGACATCGCGGCACCGGACGATGTATCGCGGCTGCGCTCGGCCTGGGAGGCGGCCTATCTAAACACCCCCCACGGGGCTCAGGTACACTTGAAGGAATAGGGACGTGACCAAACTCACAACATCAGCCGCACAGCTTGTAAAAGTTGCAAGATCCCGGATCGAAGAGATCGAAACCGTTAACGCAATTTCGATGGTCAACAATCCAGACGTGGTAATTGTTGATCTGCGCGACATACGGGAACGGGAAAGATCAGGATTCATTCCCGGCAGTTTTCACTGTCCACGTGGCATGGCCGAATTTTGGGTGGACCCGCAAAGCCCTTATTTCAAAGAGATATTCGGACAGGAAAAGAAATTTTTATTTCACTGCGCCTCTGGGTGGCGTTCAGCACTGACGGTGGCGACACTCAACAATATGGGGTTCAGATGCGCGCACCTGAAGGAAGGCTTTTCGACATGGGCGGAGCAAGGTGGACCCGTCGAGACTTCTGATTAGCGCAGGCGCCGGCGGCACAGATGCGCTGCGGTCCGAATCACGCCGAACCGATCAAACAACCAAGCTTGGCAGGACTGTAGATTGTCGCATATTGATAAGTGATTTGCCCGATTGCGAGGGTCAACGCTGACAGAGCTGTGATGAGCAAACTATCCAGACCCAGCGCTTAGAAATTCACTTGGTTGGGTCAAATTTGGCGGCTGGCGACTCATAGGCAAAGTGTCTGCGCCATATGAACCCATATCTTCGCCGCCTAATTGTCGCGCCGCTCCTGCGCATTATTTTGAAATCAGCCAACGCGGACGAGGCTCAGGGCCCATAGGTTTTCCAACCGGCCGAGGTCTCCTATGCGGGATTTAGCGGTCATTGCCCTAAGCATCACCCTCCGATACATTTGTCCAATTGATCTCTAGTCAGATAATTTCCGTTCGGGACACCGCTACTTGGAGGATGTTGTTCAAGGGCGATCAACGTTACCAATCTAAGGATTTCGCACGTGCCCAAAGCATACTTGATTGCCCACATCCGCGCTCATAACTTTGAAAAGATGAAAGAATTTGGATCCTTGGCTCGCCCAGCAATTGCCAAGTTTGGTGGTACGGTTCTGGTAACTAATCTGAGCCCCACCATTAAAGAGGGACCGGATAGTGGTATTGCTGTCGTAGTTGAGTTCGAGAATTTGGATGCTGCCAACCTTTTCTATCACTCAGACGACTATACTGCGGCAAAAGCCATTCGCCTTTTGGCAGCGGAAACAGACCTGATCATCGTGGAAGGCCTGTAATCAACTATCGGTCACGCCGCGGCAGCTTAGGGTTAAAAGTCGTCATGTGATACTTTTGTTCCGTTTATGGGCCTCGGCCTAATCAATGCAATTTCTGGCCCGAGTCAGATAGAGGTTTCACACCTCGTTGCACCCCGGTATACGGGCGCGGGTTTGATGTGAAATTAGGGGACATGCCATGGCCAATGTTGTCGTTGTTGGCGCTCAGTGGGGCGACGAAGGAAAAGGCAAAATCGTCGATTGGCTGAGCGAACGCGCGGACGTCATCGTGCGGTTTCAGGGCGGACACAATGCGGGCCACACACTTGTCATTGATGGCGAAGTCTTCAAATTGTCGCTGCTCCCATCAGGCATCGTGCGCGGCGGCAAGCTTTCGGTCATTGGCAATGGCGTCGTGCTGGACCCCTGGCATCTGGTCAAAGAGATCGCGCAATTGCGCGCGCAGGGTGTGACCATTTCGCCTGAGACGCTGATGATTGCCGAAAACACGCCGCTCATTCTGCCGATTCATGGAGAGTTGGACCGTGCACGTGAGTCGCAAATCTCTGTCGCCAAGATCGGCACAACTGGGCGCGGCATTGGCCCCGCCTATGAGGACAAAGTTGGTCGCCGCTCGGTTCGGGTGGCTGATCTCGCTGATGATGCAACGCTGGAACTGCGGGTCGACCGCGCGCTGGTGCATCACGATGCCCTGCGTCGGGGCCTTGGGCTGGAACCCGTCGATCGCGATGGGCTGCTTGCCAGTCTTCGCGAGATTGCGCCACAAGTTCTCGAATATGCAACACCCGTCTGGAAGGTGTTGAATGAAAAGAGAAAAGCGGGCCACCGAATCCTGTTTGAAGGGGCGCAGGGCGCGTTGTTGGACATTGATTTTGGCACCTATCCATTTGTCACTTCGTCCAATGTGATCGCAGGGCAAGCCGCCACAGGGAGCGGCATGGGGCCAGGTGCCATTGATTTTGTATTGGGCATTGTGAAAGCCTACACAACACGAGTCGGCGAGGGTCCGTTTCCAGCCGAGTTGGACGATGACGATGGTCAACGACTGGGAGAGCGTGGCCATGAATTCGGCACAGTCACCGGGCGCAAGCGTCGCTGTGGTTGGTTTGATGCGGTTCTGGTACGCCAGACCTGTGCAACATCAGGCGTGAACGGCATCGCATTCACAAAGCTGGATGTTCTGGATGGTTTCGAAACCCTGAAGATATGTGTTGGCTACGATCTCGATGGCGAACGGCTCGACTATTTGCCCACGGCAGCCGACCATCAGGCCCGCTGCACACCCATCTACGAGGAAATGCCCGGATGGTCGCAATCGACTGAAGGTGCACGCAGTTGGGCAGACCTGCCGGCTGAGGCAATCAAATATGTACGTCGGGTGGAAGAGTTGATTGGCTGTCCTGTCGCCCTGTTATCAACCTCTCCGGAGCGCGAGGATACGATTCTGGTTACCGATCCGTTTGCCGACTGATGGCGCTCACCTACAAATCCCGCAAGCGCTGGGCGCTGGTGATCCTGTTGATCGGCTTGCCGGTGTATATTGTTGCTGCTGTCACGGTCATTGGCCTTTTGGACCGGCCTGGCCTGTTGGTCGAATTGTTGGTCTACGTGGTGCTTGGCGTGATCTGGATCGTGCCATTCAAGTTTGTTTTCAAAGGGATCGGGCAAGCGGACCCTGAGCGTGACGATGCCTAGTCGTTAGAATCGGAAATTTGGCGGGTCCTGTCAGTTTTATCTGACCCGAGAAGCCCAAAAAAGTAGGGGTGGTGGCCGGGCGGTGAATGCTTGCAGTCTGATGCAAAAGATACATCAACCAAATGAACCGGTTCATTTTGATCAACCGGTTTGCAGACGTCATGGCATAGGCCTGCCTGGTGTCGGTATATCTGCAGAAAAAGACCGATCTGAATGCAAGAAGGGCAAGCCCATCCGGCCTTGCCCTTCTTGTCATCTTATCTTGGTGCAAATTAGCCCGTTGCGCGTGACTTATCCGGATCGGGTTTGAAGCCGATTTCGCCAGACACGGTGAACCGACCGCCCCTGATTTTCTCGATCTTACCAGCGCGCAGCAATTTGCCGAAAGAACGAAGGCCGTCTTCACGTGAGAAGTTTTGCAGTTCGACCTGCCGGACTTTGTGCATCAACTGAGGGCGTGAGAATTGCTCCCGGCCTTCGACGAAAGCCATATATGAAGCCGCAGCTTCAAGCAGGTCGGGCAACTGAGTAGCCCCCATGTCGCTCGCAAATTCCACAAAGCCGCCAGAATCTTCTTCGATCGTGGCGCTGCCGTTCTCCAAAATGTTGGAGGCTACGCGGCGCGGACGGACTGGGCCGCGGGCCTCGTTGCCGTCGGTGTCTATGCGCTGCTCGGCCACCAATTTCAGGGGGGCGGGGCGCGCTTCTGCAGGACGTTGAGTGCGCGCTCCGGTGGGCTCGGGGCGTCGAGGCTTTACGACACTGGCCAGATCATCGCGATAGGCTTCAGCGCTGTCGCCATCGTCGTCACTACTGCGAAGTGTTTCTTCGGCTTTGGTCGCTGCAACTGCGGCGCGCAAGTGCGAGAATGCATCCCGACGTTCCGAGCTTTCTGGCTCGTCCATTTGCGATTCGGCCTCAGCCATCAAACGAGACAGATCGTCGTCCGCATTGCCGGTCTCTGTTAGCAGTTTAGCACCGGGGTGATCTTCCTTATCACCCTGATCTTGATCTGCAGAACCACCTAGTCCCGCACCGGCGTCAAGATTTACTTCGACTTCTGCCAATTCGCGTTGAAGCTCGGCTTCGTCTTCCTCCGACAGACTTGTGCTCAACTCATGGTTTACATCGCCGCCCTCTGCGGTGTCGTCTTCGATCTCTTCCAGATCACCATCCGCGATGGCGGCTTCCAATTCCGAACGGTTGACCTTGATCAGGCGCGCGCCCATCGTGGAAACATTGCCCTCATCCAGATCGTCTTCGGTTACAGTGGGCTCGTCTAGATCAGCTTCTACGGCGGTGTCTTCTGCAAAGAGATTGTGATGTGCTTGCTCGGTGTCGTCCTGGTCATTGCCTGGCTCTTCAACCTCATCACTGTCGAACAGCTCTTCCGATTCGGCGTGTTCGATCATTTCGTCGCTGAAAACAGACGCTATGCCATCTTCATTTTTCGCGACAAGGTCGACGGCGTGCTCATCTTCCAGATAACCGTTGTCTTCAACGATGTCGTCACTGCGTGAGACCACGGCGCGGATTCTCTCTAGTTTTGCCGCTATGCTATCGCTGTCTGCCTCAGGAGCAATGGCATCGACTTGCTCGGCCAAATACGCAGTCGCGACTTCCGGATCAGTTTCAGCCTCATCATGAGTGTGTTGTTCTGCGATTGTGTCAGCTTTGGTCTCGACATCTTCAGCAGGCACGTCGTCGCTCTCGCGTTCAGACGCGACGTCGACTTCTTTTTGGGCTTCAACATTGGCCACGAACTCAGCCTCAACTTGTACTGTGGATTCTTCAACGGCCACAGCTTCATGCTCAACGCTATTGTTGACGCGGTTTTCTGCCACGTCAACCACAAGTTCTTGTTCAGCAACATTCTCTGCAGCTTCTGTCGGCGCAGCCTCTGGCGATTGCACCGCTTCATCAGCCGTTATTACTTCAGCTACTGCAGGGGCTACAGACGGAGGGAGTGCAGTTGGTGCCGCTACTTGATCATGGGCCCGCAGAACAATGCCGCCGTTTTCGCTATGAGCTTCGACGCGACGTGTGACTTCGCGCTGCGCAATACGCGCGAGCATATCTGCATCAGGTTGCGGTGGCTCAGCACCAAAATAGCGGTCGTCAGATGCAAGGTCCCGAAAATATTCGGCAATAGCTTTCATTGTTCCGAAGGAGTCATCAAACCCTTCCAGAGTGCATGAAAACGTCCCATAAGAAACCGTGAGAATTTTGTTATTGTTTACCATCGGATGCTCGTCCTCTGCCATATTGCAGGATTGTGTATAACATCGAACCAATGTCGAAACCGGCGCGAAACTGTGCCAGTAAAGGTATCATTTCATGACGAAAATGTGGCCAGTATATCAAAAAAACACAATTTTGCCATGATTGATGAAATCGTAAGGCATCCGGAATTGGTGACTTTGGTTGGTGGTGGAGCCGCAAATACTGAGGATTTAAAGGCGATTCTTGCGATTTCTCCGTTTCTTGTCGCCGCAGATGGTGGCGCGGTGCTGGCAGACCGCGCGGGTATAGTCCCTGATGCAGTGATCGGAGATTTCGATTCGATTCCCGCACCTTTGCTGGCCAGGCTGCCGCAGAACAGGCTGCACAGAATCGCTGAGCAGGACAGCACGGACTTCGATAAGGCACTGCGCAGCATAGTTGCACCGCTGGTGCTTGCGGTTGGCTTCACCGGCGCACGTGTGGACCATCAGCTCGCAACCTTTCATACGCTTGTGCGCCATCCGGACCGACTCTGCGTCGTAATTGGAGCACAAGATATCGTCTGTCTTGCCCCGCCCGATATCACGCTTGATCTGGCCGCGGGTGACATCGTGTCGCTGTTTCCGATGGGGCCAGTATCTGGCCGTTCCGAAGGGCTACGCTGGCCCATTGAAGGTCTGAAATTTGCGCCTGATCAGAGGATTGGTACGTCGAATCAGGCTACGGGTCCGGTGCGCCTGCGCTTTGATGCACCGCGGATGTTACTTATCTTGCCGCGCCACGTTATTCCGCTGCTGGTACGATTCTCGATGCAAGCGCCCGCGCTGTGGCCCGCTCTCTGAGCACAATATAGAGCCCGGCCATTACCGTGATGACAATGCCTAGCGCAGCTGTGCCATTTGGCAGATCGCTGAATACCAGCCATCCGAGAGCTGTGGCAAAAGGAATTTCCAGATACTGCATTGGTGCCAAAGTGGTTGAGGGGGCGTAACGCAGCGACCATGTCATCAGCAGATGGGCCAGCGTCCCAAGCACTCCGATGGCAAGCAGCAAGGTCCAGTCCGCAAAACTTGGTGACATCATTTCGAGTGCCGCAAATCCGCTGTCGTGGAAGAAGAACAGGGTGGGGGCCAGAATTGCAATTGCCATGATGCCGCTGATGGCCTGTAGACCAATGGGGTCGGTCTCTTTGGCAATCTGGCGAGTGACAAGCATGAAAAGTGAAAAGACCACAGCCACGACCAAGGGCAGCAGGGCGGGCGATCCAACCTCGGCAAAGCTCGGTTGTATCACCAGCAGGGTTCCGACAAATCCAACGATACAGGCAAAGAATCGGCGATGACCAACTTCTTCACCAAGCACATACTTGCCCAGCAGCAGCATCAGGAACGGCATTACAAACGCGATTGCGACCGCATCTGCCAATGGAAGGTATTTCAAAGCTGTGATCATCGCGGCGATACCCGTCATATGTAAGACGGTGCGCAGTGCAGTCAGTCTCAGGACCCGACGACTCATTCTCCAGTGCCGCCCGGTAAAGATGACCAACGGTATCAGCAATATGACTTGTACGGCAAATCGAACCAAAACGAGCAATCCCAGCGGCACTGTTTGCCCGAGAATCTTTGCAACTGCGTCGGCCATTGGTGCGACGGCGCAAAATCCAAGCATCAGTGTAATACCGAGAAGAGGACGATCTAGGGTTGTGTCAACAGGTTTCACTCGCGCCATTGAAGGACGCTATGCACTGGATGTGGAGTTGGCAAGCCCAGTTTGTACCAGTGTAGCGTAACGTCAATCAAATCAGGTGCGTACAGCGACAACTTGTCGCACCCCCTCAGCAGTTTGGTACATTTACGGCCAACCCTCCTAGCGATGTTTCTTTATATTTCTCACTCATATCCAACCCTGTTTGCCGCATTGTTTCAATGCAGGCATCCAGCGGGACGAGGTGCGTCCCATTTCCACGCAAAGCGAGTGATGCAGCTGATACCGCCTTGATCGCGCCAAGGCCATTGCGTTCGATACATGGCACCTGCACCAGACCGCGCACAGGGTCACAGGTCATGCCAAGATGATGTTCGAGCGCAATTTCTGCCGCATTCTCAACCTGTGCAGGCGTGCCGCCCATTACTGCGCAAAGACCCGCTGCGGCCATCGCTGCGGCACTGCCAACCTCTGCTTGGCAGCCAGCTTCAGCACCCGAGATCGAGGCATTATATTTCACCAAACCTCCAATCGCGGCTGATGTTAGCAGGTAGTCTTCGACGTGGGCGGTCGACGCTCCGGGGACGTGATCAAGGTAGTACCGCAATGTTGCAGGGACCACGCCAGCTGCACCGTTTGTGGGGGCCGTGACAACCTGGCCTCCGGCTGCATTCTCTTCGTTCACGGCCATGGCATAGACGCTCATCCAGTCGTTGATGGTGTGTGGGGCAGCCCAGTTCATTCCACGCTCCGCTAAAAGCGAGTCGTGAATCGCCTTGGCCCGGCGCTTGACCAACAGCCCACCAGGCAGGATGCCGTCCATTTCCAACCCCCGGTTAATGCAGTCATTCATCACCCGCCAGATACGCGCCGTGCCTTTGGACACAATGTCGATGCCTGCGCGTGAAACTTCGTTGGCCCGCTTCATATCGGCGATGGATTTCCCCGAGGACTCGGCCATTTTCAGCATTTCCGCAGCCGACTTGAATGGAAAAGGAACAGGTGCCCCCTCATCTGTTGCCTTGCCCGCAGCAAGCTCCTCTTCGGTCATGACAAAGCCGCCACCAATGGAATAGTAGGTCTGGCGCAGGATTACGTCGCCCTGTGCATCCGTTGCCATCAGGATCATGCCGTTGGCGTGGCCCGGCAGAATGGTGTCGTAGTCAAAGATAAGATCCTGATCCGGATTAAACTGCAAGTCGGGTAATCCATCCGGCGTCATAGAGTGTGTGGCTTTGATTTCGGCCAGCGCTATGGCGGCTTTGTCGGCATCATATGTCTCAGGGTGAAACCCAGCGAGGCCAAGAATTGTCGCCCGATCGGTTGCGTGTCCGACGCCGGTGAACGCCAGTGAACCGTGCAATGACGCCCGCAGGCCATGAAACTCGAACGGAGAGGCGCGCATGGCGTCCAGAAACCGGGCCGCGGCAACCATTGGTCCCATTGTATGCGATGACGAGGGGCCGATACCGACTTTGAACATCTCGAATATGGAAAGAAACATTAGGTGGCCGATCCTTCCGCAGGGTTGGGATAGCGCGGCGCGGAAAAAGGTGTTGGTCCAAGTCCCTCCGCGGCGGCAACAGCAACCGTAGCCGAAACAGTGTCGAGACGAAGTGCCAGTGCGTGCAAATGAACGTAGTGCGAAACATCAAACACGGGGCGTGTCAATTCTTTTGGGTAAAGCGCAATCCAGCGCAGGCAGGCCGCAATATAATAATCAAGAACGCTGGGGTCAGTTGCATTGAACCAGCTTCGCTGTTGGCCAACCTCGGTATCAAGTGTCATCAGGTGCCCGTTTAGGACCTTTGCCATCTGATTGCTCAGTGCAGTCTGGACCGACGTGTCGGGACCCGCGTATTTCTCCGGGTAAAACACGATGCGCATCCCTGCATGCAAAGTGTTTGAGACAAAGAATAACCATTTCAGAAAATCCCCTCGTGCAGGATCATCCGGTGCAGGGGCCAATGCGCCATGCCGATCCGCCAGCCAAAGCAGGATCGCCCCGGTTTCAAAGATCGAACCGTCTGGCGTTTCCAAAGTTGGGATCAGGCCGTTAGGATTGAGCGCAAGATAAGCCGGTTCATTTTGACCGCGCATTGCGCGGTCCACCAAAACAACCTCATAGCGTTGACCCAATGCCTCCAGCACCAGCCGAACGATCATCGAGGCATTGTCGGGGGCGTAGTGGAGGCGGTAGGGCGCAGTCATGCAAGCGGATATACTGTAACGGGCGGAAAACTTCTGCCAGAAAGCGACCCTTGGCGCGCGTTTGCGCACTTGGCCGCGTCATCCTCCCCAAATCGTTGAACCACCCTAAAGTGGATCCGTAAACAGGTCTATCCCATACTCAAACCCACGAATGACATGGGTGACAAGCGACTGAGCGTTGCCCTGACCTGACAGTTTCTGAAACATCGCATATTTTGTTACGGTCTCTAGCTCCCGTAGATTGGCCATGTACGCGTCGACCCGGTTAAATATCATGTCACCAAAGGGCGTATTGTCGAGCACTTCGATCTTGAATTGATTGCGCGGCCCGCGGACTTCGGTGATTTTCTCGGTGTCAGAATTCCATTCCAAATCGATCTGTCATTATTCAGCTCCGCGCAATTATCGCCAGATGCCGACAGTGCAACGGCTGCTCCGCAAGCTGAGATCGGCTTGAGTTCAATTTCCTAACAATCTCGCCAATTTCGCCCTAATTCGCCTCTCGCCACTGCGCGCCATGCGGCTTATAAGGCGCGAATACAAACTGGAGGCTGCACATGACCGGAGAATTGTCGCCCATCGACAAAGCAAAATTTGTCGCTGCCAAACGTGCAAGCGAGTACGTTGAGGACGGGATGCGTGTTGGCCTCGGCACCGGCAGCACAGCCGCGTGGCTGGTGCAGTGCCTTGGCGAGAGGGTGCGCGATCACGGGTTGCAGATCACTGCGGTTCCGACATCAACCCGGACGGCAGAACTGGCCCGCGACGTCGGCATTAAGGTTATCACATTGGATGAAGCCAAATGGCTGGATTTGACCATTGACGGGACAGATGAGTTCGATAGCGATCTCAACCTGATCAAAGGCGGTGGTGGCGCGTTGTTACAGGAAAAAATTGTGGCGACGGCAAGTGACAAGATGGTTGTCATCGCCGACGACGCCAAAGAAGTCGAAACGCTGGGGGCTTTCCCGTTGCCGATCGAGGTAATTCCGTTTGGTCTGCAGACCACAAAAGCACTGGTCGAGGAAACTCTGGTTTCCATGGATGTATTGGGACGGTCGTCAACATTGCGTATGAATGGCGCGACACCGTTTGTCACGGATGAGGGAAATCATATCCTAGATTTGCATCTGAAACGGATCGGCAATGCCCGGCAGCTGTCTTTCGTGCTCAACCAGATGCCCGGTGTGGTTGAAAACGGCCTTTTCATCGATATCTGTGACTCAGTTGTTATTGGCTATGGCGATGGTCGCGTCGAAGTTCGCGATATAAATGAAGGAACTGTCCAGCAGTCCAGAGTGGACTTAGCAGAAAACGACAACCTCTTTACTGATTTGGCGGACTAGAGCGTATGGCCACTGATTTTGACTATGATCTGTTTGTAATCGGCGGCGGCTCGGGTGGCGTGCGCGCTGCTCGCGTGGCGGCAACGGACACAGGCGCCAAAGTCGCTTTGGCCGAGGAAGACCGGTATGGCGGCACCTGTGTGATCCGGGGCTGTGTGCCCAAGAAGCTGATGGTCTTTGCCTCGGGCTATGCCCGCCACGCAGAAGATGCCCGCGCTTTCGGCTGGGACTTTAACACGCCAACATTCGACTGGCTCCGGTTTCAAAAACACATGACGGACGAGTTGGATCGGCTGGAACAGGTCTATCGCAATCTTCTGGCGGCGTCGGGCGTAGAGACCTTTGATGCGCGCGCGACACTGGTCGATGCCCATACCGTGGCCTTGTCGAGCGGCGAAACAAAGACAGCAAAGCACATCCTGATCGCCACAGGCGGACATCCGGTGAAACCGGACATGCCCGGAGCCGAGCTGGCGATCACATCGAATGAGATATTCCACTTGCCAGAGTTACCACAATCGATGCTGATTATCGGTGGCGGCTACATTGCTTGTGAATTTGCCGGTGTCATGAACGGCATGGGCGTCGATGTAACGCAATATTACCGCGGCGCACAAATCCTGCGGGGATTTGACGACGAAGCGCGCGGACTTGTCGCCACCGAAATGTGTGAGCGCGGCGTCGATATCAAAACCGGGACCAACCTGCTTGAGATGCGTCGAGAAGGCAAAGGAATCTGGATCAAAGCCACCAATGGAGATGAGAAGGTCTTTGATCAGGTGATGTTTGCAACGGGGCGTGATCCGAACTCTGGCAATCTGGGCCTTGAAAACACCGGCGTTCAAGTCGGTCGGCGGGGCGAAGTTATTGTGGACACCTATTCCCAGACTGGCCAGCCGTCAGTTTATGCCATTGGCGACGTTACCAACCGGATGAATCTCACGCCGGTTGCCATCCGGGAAGGCATGGCTTTTGTTGAAACCGTGTTCAAAGGCAATCCGACCAAAGTGGACCATGATCTGGTTCCTTCAGCGATCTTCACGCAACCTGAAATGGGCACTGTTGGCCTGTCCGAGGAAGCAGCACGAGAGCAAGAACCGGTTGAGATTTATTGCACCAGTTTCCGTCCGATGCAGACAGCATTTGCAGAACGCAGTGACCGGGTTATGATGAAACTGGTGGTGTCTCAGGCCACACGGGTGGTATTGGGGTGTCATATTGTTGCCCCGGGTGCCGGAGAAATGATTCAGCTTGCCGGAATTGCCATCAAGATGGGTGCCACCAAGGAAGATTTTGACCGTACGGTCGCTGTCCATCCGACCATGTCGGAAGAGCTAGTTACGATGAAAACACCGATGCGGACCGCTTGAATATCAAACTAAAAAGCACAGTTTAGACAAAAGCGCCGGAATGGCGCGCCAATTAGGGGAAATGCACAATATGGCTGGTAACAACGGCGGCCCATGGGGGGGCGGCGGAAATTCAGGCGGCGGCGACAACGACGGCGATGACGATCGTGGGAACAATGGTGGTGGGCGCAAACCCGGCTCCGAAGGCCCGCAGATCCCTGAAATCGAAGAATTGATGAAAAAGGGTCAGGAACAGTTGCGCGTTCTTATGGGCGGACGTGGCGGTGGCGGTGGAGATACCGGCGGTGGCCGTAAATCTGGCGGCGGAGGACCAGCGTTTACGCGCGGCACAATCGGATTGGGCATTGTAGCAGGGCTGGTTCTTTGGGGTATGGCGAGCTTTTATACTGTTAAGCCAGAAGAAAAATCAGTTGAGCTGTTTCTCGGTAAATTCTACGCCATCGGTGAACCCGGTCTGAACTTTGCACCGTGGCCCCTTGTAACGGCAGAGGTGATCCCGGTGACGCGGGAGCAAACCGAGGATATGGGCGGTGCACTTGGTGCCCAGGATGGATTGATGCTGACAGGTGATGAAAACGTCGTCGACATCGATTATCAGGTTGTCTGGAATATCGATGATCCAGCCAAGTATTTGTTTAAACTGGCAAACCCACCGCAAACAATTCGCGCCGTTTCTGAATCAGCGATGCGCGAAATTATTGCACAGTCAGAGCTGGCTCCGATCCTGAACCGGGATCGTGGTGTCATTGCTGATCGGTTGAAGGACCTGATCCAATCTACGTTGAACAGTTATGAAAGCGGCGTGAATGTTATTCGGGTGAACTTTAACAAAGCTGATCCGCCCCCCACCGTGATTGATGCGTTTCGCGACGTTCAGGCCGCGGCGCAAGAGCGTGACAGGCTGCAAAACGTGGCCGACGCTTATGCTAACCGCGTTCTCGCGGAGGCCCGTGGTGAGGCTGCACAATTGCTCGAAGAATCAGAAGGGTATCGCGCTCAGGTGGTGAATGAAGCCGAAGGTGAGGCTAGTCGCTTTAGTGCCGTTCTTACGGAGTACTTAAAAGCGCCGGTAGTGACACGTAAGCGGCTGTATCTGGAAACGATGGAAAGCGTGTTTAGCGATGTCGAAAAAATCATTATCGATGACAATATTGGTGGTCAGGGGCAGGGCGTCGTGCCCTATCTTCCACTGAATGAACTGCGACGTGGCAGCGGGGAGGCAAGCCAATGAAAAAGTCAAATCTGATTATCCCTGTTGTCGTGGCAGCAGTCGCATTGCTTCTGTCGGCACTGTTTATCGTGGACGAGCGGGAAAAGGTACTTGTTCTGCAATTTGGTAAAGTGATTGATGTCAAAGAAGATCCGGGATTGGCCTTTAAAATTCCGTTTATTCAAGACGTTGTACGGTATGATAGCCGTATTCAGAGTATCGACGTGCAGCCCTTGGAAGTCACACCTCTCGATGACCGTCGATTGGTGGTAGATGCTTTCGCCCGATACAAGATCGTCAATGTAACACAATTCCGGCAAGCTGTTGGTGTCGGTGGTCTGGCAACCGCCGAGAATAGATTGAACAGCATTTTGGTTGCAGAAACCCGCGAAGTTCTGGGCTCTGTGACATCACGTGATATCCTGAGTTCGGATCGTGCGACGCTGATGTTGCGCATCCGAAATGCAGCGATTTCCGAAGCGCAGGCTTTGGGTCTTGAAGTTATCGACGTGCGGTTGAAAGCCACTGATCTTCCCAAGCAGAACCTCGAAGCGACGTTTGATCGGATGCGGGCCGAACGGGAACGTGAAGCCACAGATGAACGTGCACGTGGTAGTGAAGCGGCACAACGTGTGCGGGCGCAAGCGGACCGGACCGTCGTTGAACTGGTTTCAGAAGCACAAAAAGATGCCGAAATCATTCGGGGTGAAGCTGATGCAAAGCGGACCGCGATATTTGCTGACGCATTCGGCGCAGACCCGGAGTTCTTTGAATTCTACCGGTCTTTGACGGCTTATACCCGTGCGCTTCAGGGCAGCAACTCCACGATGGTGATGTCGCCAGACTCTGAGTTCTTTAACTATCTGAAGAACCCGAACGGAGTGCCATCTGAATGATCGCGACCGCATTTCTGGCCCTTGGGCTGGTTCTGATTGTTGAGGGGCTGGCTTATACGCTGGCCCCTTCGCTTGTCGAACGAATGTTGGAGGCGATGCGTCAGGTCCCCGATAACGCCCGACGGCAGATCGGAGGTTTGGCGCTGGTATTGGGGCTCATTCTGGTCTGGGTGGCACATCAGTTGGGGGCGTGAGGTCATGGTTCGGGGATTACGTGAAATTTGGCGCTACTTTGTGGAACCTCTTGGAAAGATCGCGATGACTTGAAAATCGTTGAGATGAGTACATCTTTAATGT
>RCND010000759.1_pt1 | contig 18574 bp, 16 predicted proteins | sample 2041351 | NCBI WGS metagenome assembly RCND01 (sample SAMN09708230, study PRJNA481090) | Marine sediment metagenome, whole genome shotgun sequencing project. | biome: marine sediment; feature: ocean; material: sediment; isolation source: Sewage treatment plant 12B marine sediment (STP12B) ... | reverse complement strand
AAAAATCCAGCCTTTTCCAATGTGGGAAACTTCTTGCCGGGAAGTAAATGCCGTCATAGCAAGGTCACGTAAATGATCGGAGTCACGGGCCCAGACGTGAACCAGAAAATCAATCTGTCCGGCGACATGATAAAGCTGAACAACTTCAGGCAAACTGAGTGCGTGCTGCCGGAACGCATCAACATCAGGTTTGAAGTGACGTATCAACCTGACCGCAATCATGGCTTGTATACCCACACCCAGGCTCGCCGGTGTGATCTCGGCGTGGAACCCGCTGATAACACCGCTGCTTTGCAGGATGCGGATCCTGACCAGGCATGTCGAGGCCGCCAGGCCAACCTGTCTCGCGATCTCCTTGTTTGAAATACGAGCATTATTTTGTAACAGAGTCAGAATTTCGTAGTCAATTCGATCCAATGTCCTTTTCATCACAATAATCCGTATATTATTCGTTGATATCAACTGAATAGGAATATTATTCTATAATAGCTAACAACACCAGAAGATATGACACCCTCCAGTTCAATAGAAATGTACCTGGATGGATCTGCAATCAAACTCGAACCCGGGAGGCGCCATCGGCGTAAATCTTATGAAACATCGTAACCCAGTAGAAACCCTGGCCAATACACGACATGAATTTGGTGAGCACGGTGGCGTTAACATGTCCGTGGAAGCCAGTACCACTTTCACGGTCATGCATTCAGACACGATGCCGGATCTCTTTGGTGGAAAAAAAGGACCCGATCAAGGCGGTTGTTATCTCTATGGACGTCACTTCAACCCGACGGTTTACAACCTTGGCAAACAACTCGCAGCGTTGGAAGGCACCGAGGCGGCCTATTGTACGGCCAGCGGTATGGCAGCCATTTCGGCAACCATGATGCAACTGTGTGATGCCGGCGACCACATCGTATCTTCAAACACGGTTTACGGTGGCACCTATGCTTTATTCCATGACCTGCTACCGCCCAAAACCGGTATCACCACCACTTTGGTCGATATCTCGGATCTGGATGCGGTTGAGGCTGCTATCACTGATCGCACACGTGCGATATATACCGAGAGCATAGCCAACCCTACCCTGCGTGTTGCTGATATTCCACGCCTGGGCGAAATTGCCAGGCGGCATGGTATAAAACTCGTGGTGGACAATACCTTCAGCCCGCTGATCCTCAGCCCCAAAAAGCTGGGGGCTGACATCGTTATACATAGTATGACCAAGTTCATCAGTGGTGCATCCGATTATATAGCCGGTGCCATTTGTGCTGATGCTGAATTCATCCAGCAATTGATGGACCTGCACACCGGTATGCTGATGATTCTTGGCCCAACCATGGATCCACAAGTCGCTTTCAACATCAACTTGCGTATACCCCACTTGCCATTGCGCATGACCGAACATAGTCAACGCACACAATTGTTTGCTGAACGACTGCACGCAATGGGTATGACGGTTACCTACCCTGGCCTGTCTGACCACCCGGATCATGCATTGATGAGCGAACTACATTGTCCGGATTATGGTTACGGCGGCATCCTGACACTGGATATGGGCACCGTAGAACGTGCCTACGAGTTACTGGATCTGCTGCAGAATGAATACCGCTTTGGTTATGTCGCTGTCAGCCTCGGATATTTCGATACCCTGATGTCCTGTTCCGGTAGCAGCACTTCCAGTGAAATGACGGATGAAGACAAAACCGCTGCACATATATCACCGGGTCTTGTACGTTTATCAATTGGCTACACCGGTACCGTCGAGCAACGTTGGAACCAATTGGTTGAGGCGCTTGAAAGAATCAATGCGATTCCGGAAAAACTTAGCGCGTAAGCAACCAAGACCTTACCAGGGCAACTGTTCGCCTTCCGCGTGCCAGAAACTTCCGGTAGTGGCCAAATCCAGGGCTTCCATACGCTGAATCAATCCGGCGGCTGAATGCTCAGTTGGCACGCCTCTGCCACCAGTCATATCGGTCGCCACCATACCCGGATGTAGTAGCGCTACGGCTACACCCCGGTCTTTCAGGTCGCGTGCAAGACTCATACCCGCCATATTCACGGCAGCCTTGGACATACGGTATCCGTAGTAGCTGCCTGAAGTGTTATCTTCGATCGAACCCATGCGACTGGTTACGATGCCGACTTTGGACCCTGAGGGCAGATTTGGTAATAGTCCAGCTGTGGTACGCAGGGGGCCCAATGCATTAACCCTGAACTGTTGCTCCATGGTGCCAAAATCAAGACTATCCAGACTTTCAACCGATAAAATACCGGCATTATTGATCAGCCAGTCGAGCTTTTCGTCACCCAGTTGCGATTGCAACGAGCTGATGGACTGATCTGTGCAAACATCAATACCCTCAATCACACGCAGCTTCAAAGACTGCAACTCTTCGCTGGCTGTTCGGCAAACAGCAATCACCTCATCACCCCGCGACAACAACTGCTTGCTTAGCTCCAGACCGATGCCCCGATTGGCACCCGTGATCAAAATCTTGCTCATTTCTGCACTCCTGTTAGTTGTTTTTCACGCCATTTCATGAACTGACTTTTTGTAACCCGCCATCTGTATTCAACGCAGCACACTGATATACTGGTTTGATCTTGATTCAGTCAGTGAAACTGTTATGAAAACCCGTTCCAAATCGAATAATTTTATTGCAATATTGATCGCGGTCATTCTCTTCACCATCGGCTTTTTGCTATATTTTATTCACGAACAGTCACAATCCAGCGAACAAAAAGAGCTGGGGCAGACCAAAACACCCAGTGCCATTGTCACTAAGTATCATGCTGGCTAAGTATCCTGCTGGCCCATTTTCGTCGTAGCGATATATTGCCTGACCAGGTCTTCAAGAATATCCAGCGGGACCGAACCATTGGTCAGGACAACATTATGGAATTCACGCAGATCAAACTGATCCCCAAGTTCAAGCCTGGCCAGATCCCGCAACTCCAGTAGCTTTGTCATACCCACTTTGTAAGACAATGCCTGACCAGGCATTACAAAATAACGCTCAATTTCAGCAATCACATCACTCTGTGCGGTGCCGGTATTACTGATCATATAGTCAATCGCCTGCTCACGATTCCAGCGCTTGTAATGGATACCCGTGTCAACCACCAGGCGAACGGCACGAAATAACTCGCCCTGCAAGCGGCCGATATTGTCATAGGGGTCATCCTGAAAACCGATCTCCCAGGCCAGTTGTTCCGCGTACATTGCCCAGCCCTCTGTATAGGCGAACGAGGGAATAATACGACGGAAAAACGGCAAATCTTCCTGCTGTTGCTGGATTGCGTGTTGAAAATGGTGACCAGGGACACCTTCATGATAAGCCAGTGAGCGCATGCCATAACGGGGTGTAGCCTTCACATCGTAAAGATTTGCATAAAAAACACCCGCTCGTGAACCATCCATTGCCGGTGGCTGATAGTAGGCACCTGGCGATGTCTTTTCCTTGAATTCCGGAATTCTGTCTACTTCCATACCGACTTCAGGCATGACATCAAAATAGGGTTCCAGCCCCGCAGAAATTTCATCGAGAATTTCCCTGTAGTCGGCAAGGATCTGGTCGCGACCCTCGCTGCTATCTGAATAATAAAACTTCGGGTCCTCGGCCAATTCTGAAATGGCATGATGAAAACCCTGTGAGATATCCCAACCTTCGGTTTCAAGTATGCCCAGAATTTGAGACTGAATACGGTCTACTTCCACCAGACCGAAATCATGAAGATAGTCCGGGGTATAATCCGTGGTGGTAAACAGGCGCATCGCCAGTCGGTAGAAATTATCACCATCCGGTAACGCCCACACACCGTTGTTTTCACTGACTTTGCCATCAAGCCCATCAAAGTAACTGATCAGATTTTCATAGGCAGGATAAACGGCGCTCTCAATCAGGCTACGTGCCTCAAGTGCAATTCGCTTCTGATCGTCATCCGCCAGTTCTGCCTCCTTCATTTTATCGACCAGTGAAACCATCAGGATGCCCTCTTGTGCCGGTGTGGCAACAAAATCGCGCATCTCTTCCAGAACCTTGGTGACCACAAACTGCGGTGGCAATATGCCAAGGCTTTCACGATGACGCAGACCATCCAGAACCTGGTCAAATTTGCGGCCAACCTGCGACAGACGGGACAAGTAGTCCTCTGCATCACGCACGCTGTGGACCTGGTGAGTGGATTCCATAAAAGAAGGAAACCCGTTTTGTACACCGAATAGCTGGTTGACCGGATAATTGTGAAAGCGATATGGCTCCAAATCTGCCAGGCTATCCAGCAGGTTCAGTGCAATCCGCTTGGACATGATGTCCCCTTCAGAAAGATCTTCATCTTTATAGGTCAAAAGGGTTTCGCGAGTCTCTTTCATATGAGCAAACAAGCGGTCGCCAGAAGCCATGCTTTCATCGTCCAACTCCGCGTTGTGACCCTTGATACCAATTGGCTCAAGCACATGGATGGAGCTAAGCATTTCCGGACTTTCCAAAGCAACCTGTAAAAATGCCCGGGCAAAGAAAATATTGATATTGACCGGTTTGAAATACCAGCTATGGGCAATAAAAGCACCGCCCAGTATCAAAATTACGGCCAATGTCAGGCCAAACCACTTCATAATTTTCTTGAATATTCGCATGATATCCCCTGCTTATGGTCAGGCTGTTGCTTGTTGCCGTTTCCGGTTAGTGAAAACGCATGATCTCATACAAATGGTGGCTAATTAAACACCCGTGTTCTGTATTTATAGTAGAGACGCGTTATGAGCAAAACCGCCAACACAACTGCATAGATGGTCGCATCCAGCGTATCCAGCTTCACCTGCCAGTAAAAGTGCCACATGCCTACGATTGCACTGACATAAACAAGACGATGTAGTTTCTGCCATCGTTTGCCAAGCCGGCGCATCATACCTTTTGTGGATGTTAGCGCCAACGGGATCAACAGCAGGAGACCTGCCATGCCAAGTGTTATGTATGGCCGCTTGACGATATCTTCGGTGATCGCAGCAATATCCAAACCCTGGTCCAAAATCGCATACGTTAAAAAATGCAACACGATGTAGAAGAAAGCAAACAGACCCAGCATACGCCGAAACCTGATTAACCAGTTCCAGCCAGTCCATCGCCGCAGTGGGGTAATAGTCAGGCTCAACAACAAAAACTTCAGCCCCCAACGCCCGAGTTGATGCAGCAACTCTTCGATAGGGTTTGCGCCAAGGCCGAATCCTCTCACCTCAAAAGCCCGCAGCAACAAAATCACCATTGGCAGCAGGCAGAGCGTGAAGATCACGGGCTTGGTCACACGGTAGAAAGTCTTCGAACCGGGTTTAATCACAAATCAAGACCCCAAAATCAATAGTTCTTGCGCAAATCCAGGCCGGAATACAAAGATGCAACCTGATCACCATAACCATTGAACATCAATGTTGGTTTTTTACCTGCAAATACACTTGCACCAATCGCTCGCTCCCTGGCCTGACTCCAGCGTGGATGTGAGACATCCGGGTTCACATTGGCATAGAAACCATACTCTGAGGGCAAGGTTTGCTCCCAACTGCTGCGCGGACGTCTGCGTGTAAAGCTGATTTCAGCAATCGCCTTGATACTCTTGAATCCGTATTTCCAGGGCACTACCAGACGCATCGGCGCGCCATTCTGATTGGGTAATTCACGACCGTAGAGACCCACCACCATCAGTGTCAGGGGATGCATGGCCTCTTCGATTGTCAGACCTTCTTCATACGGCCAATCCAGTACGCGCCGTCGTTGGCCAGGCATCCGCGAGGAATCATGCAATGTCTTGAAACGCACATACTTTGCATCGGAATTGGGTTCAAACTGCTTGATGATACTGGCCAGCGGAATCCCCACCCATGGGATTACCATTGACCATGCCTCGACACAGCGGAGACGGTAAATCCGTTCTTCCAGTGCATGTGGCGACACCAGGTCCTCGTAATTGTAGCTACCGGGTTTATCACATTCGCCCTTGACCGCAACGCTCCAGGGACGGGGATTGAAATCCGTGGCGTTCAGAGCGGGATCATCCTTGCCGGTGCCAAATTCGTAATAATTGTTATAGGTGGTTATATCCGACCATGAATTAGGTTTTTGAGCTGTGCTGTAGGAACTTTTCTGCACTCCAGGTAATTCCCTGCCGCTTGCCCCGGGGACAGATTCTGTTGCAAGGACCTGATGACTGGCCACAGGACCGATCAGACCGCCCACTGTAGCAATGCCTGCCATCCTGAGCAATTCCCTGCGTTTCAAATACACGGATTCATCCGTAATTTCGGAAGACACAATATCTGTGGGTCGCTTGATCAACATAAACTTGCTTGCTCCATTTTAAGCTTTCAGGACGTTACCAATTCATTGACCGGAGATAGAGTGTTTTTATTTCGAAAAATCACACCCCAGGCACATTTGCTAGTTATTATAGCCGCTTCGCATTACACGAACCCCAATCATGCAGACAGGCATTTTGACCCGACAATCACGCCATCCGCACCGGACCATTATTGCAATCGCATTCCCGGCTATCCTGGCGAACTCCTCGGCACCACTGGTCGGACTGGTTGATACATGGGCCATAGGCCACCTGGCCAACCCGGCTTACCTGGCTGCAATTGGTCTTGGCAGCATCATATTCAACTTCATTTTCTGGGCTTTCGGATTTCTCCGCATGGGCACCACCGGCACTATCGCCCAGGCCCGTGGCAGGAACGATAGCGAAACGCTGATTGCCGGAATATGGCGCAGCATTGCCCTCGCCCTTGGGCTCGGCGTTTTCATATTGCTGATACAAGAGTCCATATTGCTGTTGGCCTTCAAGGCGTTGGCACCGCCGGAGACAGTCACTCAGTTGACCAAGGACTATTTTCATATCCGCATATGGGCCGCACCAGCGACCCTGCTTGTCTACGCCATTTCCGGCGTTTTGTTTGGTCTGGCCAAGACCGGTGCCGTGCTGGTGCAACAACTGGTTTTGAATTTCACCAACGCCATATTGAATGTCATTTTTGTCGTTGTGCTTGGGCTTGGAGTAGCCGGCGTCGCCTGGGGAACCTTGATCGCCCAGTGGGTGGCCGCCTTTATTGGTCTGTGGCTACTGGTTCAGATTATTGGCCTGCAAGCGCTATTAGCCGGTCTTAGAAGCACCAAGACCTGGTTACTTTCCGGTTTCAATAAGTTAATTGCTATTAACGGCTATATATTCATACGTACCATTCTCCTGATGACCGCCCTTTCGTTGGTCATGCGCTTGGCCGGTGCACTGGGTGAAGTGGAAATGGCGGCCAGTCACGTAGTAATGCAATACATGTTGCTTATCTCACTGGGTCTGGATGGTTTCGCCCACGCAACCGAAGCGCTGGCCGGTTCAGCCTGGGGCGATGGAAAAGCCAGGGTATTTCGCCGCTGGGTAAAACTGACAGGCATCTGGGCGTTTGCGGCCAGTGTTGCATATGCCCTTTTATTCTGGCTGGCCGGCAACGCCACCACCGACTTGCTGACCGACATACCCGCCGTTCGTGTCGCGGTGGGTCAACTCATGCCCCTGGTCATCGCATTACCTGTCGTGGCAGTGGCCTGCTACCAGTTTGATGGTGTTTATATTGCCGCGACCGCAGGCGCCGCGATGATGGTAACCATGGCGATTGCCTTTGCTATTTACATCATTGTGCTCAACCCAATGACGACACGTTGGGGACTCGAGGGTTTGTGGGCTGCGATACTGATATTTATGGGCGCACGCGGTATTAGCCAGGCTATTTGGTACCCGCGACTGGAGTCAAAACTGAAGAACTGATCTATAACGACTGCCGATTACCAATCCGGCGTCTCATCCATTTACACAAACAAAAAAAACCCGGCAGTAAACTGCCGGGTTTTATCAGCTTTGTCTTATTGAATCTTAGTGACGCAATTCAACCCGACGGTTAGCCGCGCGACCTTCCTTGCTGCCATTATCGGCAACCGGATGACTCTCCCCGTAACCTTTCACAGTAAGATTGCTGGCATTGGCACCATGTGCAACCAGGTAATCAGCAACAGTCTGCGCTCTGCGTTCGGACAGGCCCAGGTTGTAATCTGCTGCACCCTGGCTATCGGTATGTCCGGCAATTTCGATTTTATCATCTGCATTACGTTTCAAAATCTTCACTGCGTCGTCCAGTTTCGTGATGGAATCAGTCGTCAGCTTCGCAGAATCAAACTCAAAAGTTACACCGTCAAGCTTAAATTCAGCTGCCAACTCACAACCGGAAGCATCTACTGGCGTACCTGCTGGTGTGTTCGGGCACTTGTCCATGCTATCAACAACACCGTCACCATCACTATCCAGCTCACAACCGTACTGGTCTACTTTCGCACCGGCTGGTGTTCCAGGACAACGATCACGGCTATTGGCAACGCCGTCGCCATCGCTATCATTTTCACATCCGCGCTCGTTTACAACCACACCCTGTGGTGTTCCCGGGCATTCGTCCAGACGGTCAACAACGCCATCGCCATCACTGTCTTTTTCACAACCGTTCTCATCAACAATACCGCCGGCTACGGTTCCGCGGCATTTGTCTTTATAGTTCTTGACGCCATCAGCATCGGTATCGCCCATCGCACAGACGGCTCCACCAATGATAAAACCACCGGCTGCGCCTGCCATTGCGGTATCGAAATCATCTGTCGCACCTGCAGCTATACCCACTGCCGCACCGGCCGCTGCACAAGAACCCCACTGGTCGTACCACGCGCTCTTACCCGGACCTGATGCACAGGCACTGAGCATTAACATCAAGATGACCGCAACCACGCCTAATTTAAAATGTTTCACTTCTTTCTTCCTCCAATTGGTAAACTCTGAACCCGCGTCTCAAAGGGTATTATATATGAGTAACTGCCTTAAACTCACCCATTGTTTTATTGGTTTTCACGCTGGCAGATCAGATTAATCCAGTCCCCATGTACACGATTAATCCGTTCGTGGAATCCTCGCTACAGGATACAGTAAATATGCCTCATCATAAAATGGTGTTTTTTCATAAAACCACATAAGACGCTGACGCTGACTGGCAGCAAATTTCTCATCACTGGCAAGCTTCTGCTCGAAACGGTCTTTCAACTCCGCATCATTTTCCAACATCTTCTGCGCCAGTGGTTCCATTACATAGGCTTCTGCATATTCTGTACGGGTAAATATTTCCAGAAAAAAGCCCCATTGCAAAAAGGAATCCGCTGCTTGCGGTTCCAACATCAGTACCAGAAGTTCGCCCAATGGCTGGTCGGTACTGATCCGGTAACTACCTGCCGGAAAGCTCGCTTCAATCGATTGTTTGACCGGTTCGCCCGGATCAATGCGGATATGACCCTCAAATGGATTCGGCGTCCAACCTGATGGCTCTGCAATACCCGCATCCGGTAAGCGGTACACTTCAGCATGCGTGTTCAGTGGTTCAGACAGTTGCTCCACTTCGATGCCATGCAGGGCAATACGTTTTGCTATGTCAGACCAGGCCGCGGGAATCACATAGGCTGCCGGCATTTCGACCACCGTTGAAGGTTCCGTGATATAGATCCTGGGAATGGATTCGGTGACCGGCTTTCCGGTCCAGCGAACCACCTCGGCAGCGGATACCTCCCCCTGAAAACGCTCTGAACGGATTCCCTTGAACGACTCATTCACCGGGGTCAGATTTTCATTGCGTTTAAACCCCAGTGGAATGGATTGCGGTCGACGCTGTTGATCCTCGCGGGTTGCACGACGTAATGAAACCTCTTCGCTTGCCAGCAATGCCAGCGACTCTGCCAGTAACACATAGGTGCCAAGCACACGGCGTTTATAGGGTTTTAATGAGTGGTTCTCCACCAGGATGGTTGGCAGATGTACGGCGTCTCCATAACCATTTGAAAACCGTGGATCCCCGGACCAACTTAAAACCCCGTCCTTCATATCCTTGCCATTGGCAGCAAAAATCAGATCAGCGGGTTCATGTCCGTTTTCCGTCAAAGCTGCACTGATAGCCGGCCTGTAGACATCTTCAATCCAATTACCGATCGCCGGTGACCAGCCATCGCGGCCATTGCCACCGAAAGTGATGTCATACTGATAATCTACGCCATCTGTCACATGCAAATCCAGATACAGATCCGGTTTCCATTGCCTGAACACCTGGATCAAGGCACGCACACCTGCCGTATCCAGCTTGGTGAAATCACGGTTCAGGTTCTGATTGCGTGCGTTGGTGCGCCAGCCCATCTCTGCTGGTCCGCGTTGATTAACACGGTTGAAAGCTGAAATGCGTTCGTGACCATCCACATTCAGTATCGGGATAAAAAGAAAGTTGGTGTTTTTCAGCAGTTCTTTACGTTTTCCAGCAACGGTCATGTCACGTAACAGCATCAGGCCGGCATCCTTACCGTCAATCTCACCGGCGTGAATACCCGAGTGGGCCAGTAACAGCGGTTTGCCGGTATCTTTCAGAGCAGATGGCGTGAATGCCTGGTCAGCACTGGCAATCACCATCCAGAAATCCCTGCCCTGCAAACTTTTGCCAATCGAGATCATCTCCAACTCGGGTGCGGCCTTAACCAGTTTGCGTAGCCAGGCCATGGTCTCATCATAAGCTGGTGTGGCGTTCAGACCCGTGAGTTCGGCTGGTGTAATCCAGGGATCATCTGTCGTAGCCATTAATGATTCACTTTTTCCTGACCAGTCCTGTATCGGTGGCAACAATGATTCGGGATCAGAGAAGAGTTCTGTTTTACCCGCTGCAAAAACTGACACATGCATCTGTACAAGCAATAATATAAAGAATGTGATGACCCGTGATCTCATTTTTAAACGATACTCCTGTGTTGAATATGCAATATGGTCATGATCACTCAAGCTCCTGATTGGCGATACGCTCCTGTTTTAAACCCAGCTTAAAAGCCAGGATCGTCCACACAGCAGCTACCGGGGCGGACGTCAATGCGATCGCACCGATGGACAAACCCAAGGCCGTCAGGCCGGTTAATATCCAGCTGCTCACCATGTCACCGCCCCGGTATACTGCAGCATCAAGAAACGGCTTGGATTTGTACTTCGCTTCCCGTCCCAGAACAGTCCACAATATCTCCCGGGCAGGCTTTGTCAATCCATAACGCCCTGCCCTGTAAATCACCTGCACAACCACCAGTACGGTCAAAGTTGGATAAAGACCCAGTACGACAAACCCCACGGCCATCAGCATCGGAATGATGGCCAGCGTCAACCCTACCCCCAGCCACTTGATGATTCGTGCAGTCAGGTACAGTTGGAATACGATTGTTAGTGTATTTACCACCCAGTCCATCTTGGCAAAAAAGACAGTCCTCTCAGCCCTGTTTGAAAATGCATCAGCCACCAGGCTGGCCTGGTGAAAATACAGTATCGTAGAGACAAAGGTCATCAAGGCTATAAATACTGCTATACCCATCAGGTAGCGTGATGCAAAGACTGCCCTCATGCCACTCCAGGCCGTGCCCGATATATTTTTTGACGACTCTCCTGGGATTGTCACAGAACCCGTATTGAATCGCCGGTGCAAAGCCCTTGCACACCAGGACGCGATCTCAAGTGGAGCACAGGCCAGTAACAATAGTGAAAATGCGGGCAAAATCTCGACCAGGCCAACCGTCACTGAAGAACCCGCAATTCCACCCAGGGAACTGCCCACCGCGACAAAACTGAATAAACGTTTACCCTGGCTATTATCAAAACAATCCGATAAGAACCCCCAAAACACCGTCACGACAAACAATGCAAATACGCTAACCCATACATAAAAGACCCGGTCGATCCATGGCCGTGCTTCTGGTGGCAGAAACATCAGGCACATCCAGAATGCCAGCAGGCAGGCAATGAAAAACCGGTTTGCCAATGGCACGAAGACCCCACGGGAATATTTGGAAGCCAGCCAGGAATATGCCGGCACGGCCAGCATCATGACGAAGAAAACAACGGTCCACAGTATTTCCAGGCTGCCACGATCGGCGGAGGAAATCTCATCCCGCACAGCGCGTAGAATATAATAGGAGAACATGATGAAAAAGCCATAAGCGGTCGCTATAAGCAGACCTTTCAACTCATCATCGTCGCGAATGTCAACAAATTTACAAATCAGGGTTTTCAGCAAATCGATTCTCCCACCGGTTCTGAAGCAATTGACGGTGCCAGGGCCCGGCGAACGATGTGTGGACCAATAAAGCCTGTTCCACCCAAAACCAGGATTTTCAGCTTTTTCCTGTTTTCTGTGTTTGTAAAGCCCGTTGTCACCATAAATCCCGCTCCTGCAAGCATAAAACCCAATAACAATTCACGCCGCTTGATGTCGATCATTTTTATTATCCCTGACACGTTATACTCTTTTAATCTAACCGAAGGTGTTGCCCTTGTCAGCACACACCTTCCAATCAGATCATCAGGAGTTGGCAAATGAAAATAATTAAACGGAATAAACTGCGTCGGGGTGGTTTTGCCGGACTGCGTGAAACGCGTCTGGTGATGAGTCCCAGGATGTTCCGAGGTCAGCAAGAAGCCGGAACATCAGCAGGCATAGGCAAATGTGCTTACCTGGCAGATGCCTGCTTTTTACCCCACGGCGATACAAGAATGCATGAACACAAGGAAATCGATGTGATTTCAATCATGGTCGATGGACGAATTCAGCACGAGGGTTCACTGGAAGATGGCCAGGAACTCCAGGTGGATGACATCCAGGTGCAACGTGCAGGTGGTGAAGGATTCAGTCATAACGAAATCAATCCGGATTCAACCAAAAACCGTATGCTCCAGATCTGGATGATTCCTGAAACAGCTGGAGAACCGGCCGTTTATCAAATGTTTCAAGCCCAGGCTGGCAAGCGCACAAGAGTATATGGCGGCACGGCCGATCAGGATGAAACAATTTCAGCCCGTACAGTCATCGACATCGAGCACCTGAATAAAGGTGAAACTGTCGAACAACCGGGCAGGAGCCTGGCATATGTAACGGTCGGTGAAGGCACATGCGATGGCGAAACCGTGACAGAAGGGGATCTGATAGATACGAGGGACTTCAAATTCAAAGCACTGAAAGACAGCAAGTTGATCTTTATTCACGAACCATGATCTGCAGGCCTTCGGGATGCTGCACAACAAGGTGCAACAGCCGTTGAAGATGGGATGATGAAAGGTCGCCAGCAAGGCAAGTAGCTTTTATTCTTCTTTGTACTCGCACCAGGCTAATGAGTCACTTGCAGGAGCAAATGTATGCGACCGTCATATTATGAAACCATAAAACGATACTTATCGAAAAAGTTCGCAAGCAAGCCAGCAAGCCCCGGCCAGTTACAGGTACAGGGCAGACAACTCCAGCGGTTAGAAACCTTAATCGATACGGTATTTGCGATCGTCATCGTTGTCATTGTCATAGATCTGCCCGCTCCGGACGAGTCCATTGCGTTTGATCTCGCGAGCTTTGTCATGTTTCAGGTTAACTCCCTGGTCCTCGCTATGCTGGGCATCATCGTCGTCCTGGTGTACTGGTTTCAAAGCAATCTCTTGCTCGGAAATCTCAAACGCACGAATGGTGCGCACGGGGCACTCTCGCTGTTGCAGATCTTCTTTGTATTGGTATACCTGTTATCCGTCAGCCTGGGTATTAGCGTCGGTAACGAGCCACTGATCCTGGCGGTGCAGAGTATAACTGCGGCACTCGTTGGTTTTGCTGCAGCGGCAGCCTGGTGGTACGCAAGCTACAAGCGACGCTTATTAACGCCTGATATAGGAGATGAGGAAGTCGCTGCATTGCGGCTAAGAGTTCTTGCCGAGCCGTTGACTGCATTGTTAACACTTGCGCTTGCTTTCGTCAGCGCAACGGCATGGGAGCTTGGCTGGCTTGCTTATCCACTGATGGCAACCCTGCTGCGCAAGGCAGGCATTGGTGCTTCCGGCGAACCTGTGTCGGAGCCCGTGAACAGTGACGACGGGAGCGAAGGAGCTAGCAGGTGAAATTTACCACCAGTTGGCGATTCAGAACGGGTGTCACCCTGATCGCGATGGGCTGGATATGCCCTCTGTTCATTCCGCTGGTAACAAAATCGACTCTCTCAACCGAATGGAAGACCGCGCTGTCGGGATTTCTGCTTGTGGTTGGGCCGGAAGTATTGAGTATCCTGGCAATCGCCATTTTAGGAAAGGATGGCTTCAATTTTCTGAAAGAGAAAGTATTCGCGTTGCTCAGGCGCGCTGCTCCGACGGCAAAAGTGAGTCGAACACGTTACCGCGCAGGACTCGCTATCTGGGCGTTCCTTTTTATCTATGGGTCATTCGTCTGGTATGCACCCCACCTGGTCCCGGGATATGCCGAGCATCGGATTGCAATGAATCTCACAGCAGACTTTCTATTTATTGCGAGCCTTTTCGTGCTTGGTGGCGATTTCTGGGAGAAATTCCGTTCCCTGTTTATCTACGACGTCAGCGAAAACTATTAAAAAAGTGCCCCAATTCAGTTTGGGGCACTCTTCAATCTCATGCTTAGCGGTGCAGAATAATCATTTTCTATTCCTTTCGCCTTATTCCTGTCGAGTGGCACTCCGTGACTCGGCCAGCCCCTCGCGGAGTGCCTGTGCCCAGGGTTTCATCATGCGTTTGGCGGATTTCTCTCTTTTTCTTGCTCTTATCGGTACAAAAGTATTAATGGTGCATTTTTAGAATTGGTATCCAAACTCCTGAATATCTTCATGGAACCACTCGGTGATGATCTTTTTGCTTTCTTCGTCATAAAAATCCCTGTAGTTTGTTTTATTCGTTTTATTCAGATGTGGCAAGCTCGAATCAATTGTCAGGGTCTCAAAAACTTCATTGATACCCTCACTTAGGTTTTCAAATCGGATAATTTTGTCCACATCTATTTTACCCTGGTTATTTTTGAGCCACTTTACCTGTGGGTAGAACATCTGGGCCCTGTAAAAGTAGAAAGGGTCCTTAGGTTCGCCATAAGTGCAGGCAACCCAGTCACTAAATTCAATTCGTTTTTTGGCCATATTATTGGTATTCATTTTAATGGCATGTTTGTATTGTGACACCACTTTGTCCCAGGGGTTACGTACGACAGTAAATTTGAAAGCTTCGTCCCATTTTTCCTGTCCTATAACTCTAATGATATCTTTCACTGTGAGATGTTTACGAAATGGTTTTCCAATAACATCAATAATGCTGGTTCCCGCAGTTTTATTGATATGAACAAAAACATAATTCCTGTTCTTACCTTTATGAAGAGGGGAGTTGATTCTCAACCCGACCATGTCTGTATACTTCTTCAGAATTCTAATCTTCATTCACTCATTGCTTTTTGATAGAAGCCTTTCCATTCAGGAGCAGCTTTTCCGCAGCAGGCTCTCTATTCTCGGACAGACTCCTGGGTTCCCGATAATTTTCGAAATGACTTCAATCACCGCCTACATCATTTCTTTCAACGAGTCAGAAAATATCCGGGTCTGTATACATAGCGTCCATTGTTAGGGATTATCAGAAAGAGACATTCAAGGCAGTAAAGAACAGAAAACACCCTGAGCAGTCAGTTTGTAGTTTGTCATTAACCAGCCACAATTTCTTCGAAGCTTAAAGCATATGTTTTGCTTCAGGACAATATTCTAGAAATCTTGTTCTTTCATCTTTATCAAGAGTGGAAATTTTATGTGCACCAAAACTATTGAATAAAAATTCGTGTTGTGTACTAAATTTTGCACAATCAATATCTCGTCCTATATTAGCCCCCATTATATCCAGGTGGAATGCGAAATAGCCATCTTCACCAGCTTTCCAGTTTTTAGAGGGGAAACGCTTTATACATTCCACTGTTTGTTTCCAGTCTCGTAAGCTCAATCCTCCATTGCCACCATCCATTTCAATACCAACGGGCCTCAATTTAGGCCATTTCGAACCAATGTAGTCAAATTGCATGAAATCACTAATCGAATAGTCGGACTTTGGGCAAGTAATTGTATCTGTTTGAAAAACTAAAATTTTATTTCGGCCACGTACCGATTGCCAAAATTTATCAGAAATAAAAAGAGCGTTGTATTGAGGGGCGTTGAGTTGCCCAACGCCTAAGTTAGTTAAAACTAGTTTACCTTCTTCAATAAGTTTTGATAATGCCGATGAATTGATGAAATTCTCATTCCCCGTTCCATGAAATAACTGTACAGGTATGTTTAGTCTGGCAACAAAATTATTGATGACAAGTTCTAAAAAAGGGTGATTTCTAGTTTCTAGTATTATTCCCCATAAAGGTGTAGTTTCATCGGGATCTATAGTCGCACTCTTGTTTAATATGTAATCGATTATTTTTAAATCGGGGCCATGAGGCCGCCACTTCAATTTCTTATAGATGAAGTTTAAATTAGATCCTTTTGCAAAAGTTTGAGAGATCCCTTTATTCTCAAGCGTTTCTTTTATATCGGAAATGCTAAACGTATTGTTAGGATTGTGGAAAGGGTTTAGTTTTTCCCTCATTTTTCTCAATTTTTTAATCACTTAAACCTCCGAGGTGATCCGCAAGATACTCGCTTATCTGGATAAAAACTATGTGAGCGACTTTATATCCCCAGTATCAATTCGGTTGTAATGACAGCTGACAATGGCTCTAAAAGAAATTATTTTGGTGGTGAATAAGTCGCCGTCACAAGAAATCCCTTTGTTAATAAATCACCAAAAAGAAGTTTTCCAATTCTATATGACAGCTTTTTCTTAGGACGTACGGGGCTAATTTTTATATTGCAGTAGCCCGCTTGCTCAAACATTTCATAAACATCTTTCCTGGCGAAAAAGCGTAAATGGGTTCTGTCTAATACACCTGAATCTTTATATTCAAATCGTCCTTTAAAAATAAGTTTGAGCATAAATGACAAGTTGCGAATATTTGGAATACTACAAATAAAAGTACCGTCTGGTGTAAGGTTATCTTTCAATTCAAGGCAAACTTTCCAAGGGTCCACTAAGTGTTCGAGGATATCACCTGCAATAATATGGGTGAAGTGCTTTTTGGGTAAGTCTTTGATGATGATCTCAGCATCACCCTGCAGTACATTATCAATCACGCCAAGTTCTCTAGCCACCAATGCAGCATCGGCAAACTTTTCCACACCCCATAACTCAATTGCTTTATTCTCACTAGCAATAAGTGCACACGTTGCGCCACTGCCACAACCTAACTCTAAAACAATATTCTGTGAGTCACTCGGTAACAATGCAGCTAGTTCTGAGCGTGCATGTGAATAGTACATTTTTAATTCTTTCAAGAAAATTCCTTTGAATATTACCCTTGAAATAGTTGTGCGAAATCGTAAACAAAACATGAGTTACCAGACTTAAATTGTCATGGACTGTTATCTATTAGTCAAGAATTTAGCCTACCGCTATATGGCCACTGGCCGGGTTTCCGCGAGTGTATATCGTTTTCATGGTCACCGACATACCCTTAAAAAGTCCATTGAAGCGCAAGACTCACTAACCACAAATCATTGGGTTGTTTTTCCTGCGTTTCACTGATGAAATCTCCCGGGGTCATCCAGGTTCCCGCGCCAACAAGCAGAAAATTGCGATTGAACTGGTATCCCAGGATCGCCTGCGTTTGTAAGCCTATATGACGAGCTTCAGAGCCCATAGGTCTTCGCAAGATCTTGCCATTGGTTCGATAAACACCATCCGCAGTTTGTGCCCTCCACATGCTGTATGCACTCAAACGCATCATCAACCTTGGCTTGAGCATCATATCCGCATTAATACTGGTCGAGATCAGGTTACGTCTGTCGATCAACCCGTGAATTCCGAAAAAGGTCTGGCTGAGTGGATACATAGGATCGAAGGTTCCCAGTGTATTGTCATTGGGGTCCTTGTCTCCGGAAGCGTAATCCAACGATAGCCAAAACCTCGGTGATGTGCGCCAGTTCGCCGGGCTTACGCCACCTTGTAAGGTCATGGACCAGGCCAACAGGTCACCCGTGTCGAATCGCCCAAATTGAACGGTCACCTCCGCTTCGGCATCGTATGGCGTGCCGGAGTAAGGTCCATAAGACACCAAGCCCACCGAATAGCGGTCTTCGTTTCCCGTGCCTTGAACGAATGTCACGTCCTCACGGTGAAGACCATACAAGTAAGGTTCCCAAAAGCCATTAGCTGGTCTGGTAACCGAGCGGGCAAACTCAGCCGACACCGGGGTTGGTGCTTCCCGATTGGCATACACAAGGCCCCAGAACGTGGTGGTCGTGTCGCGTGTGTTACGGCCTTCAGGCACAACGACCACGGGTTGGGTAAGGAACGCACTCATGCGGGCTTCGCCCAGTAGCTTCCATCCACCAAACCCTTCGAAGGATCTCCGGCTATTGAGCCAGTTCTGAGAGGAAACAAGCCGTTGCCGCCCGAATTGTAGTTCCCTCCGCCCCAGCCACAGCCCGGTACTCCCGTCAGCATCGGCTGTGATATCGAATTCACCAAAGAAATTCAGAAACTCCGGACTGTTATCTGTCTCAAGAGCTGGAATGCTTGCGCCATCAATCTTGGAAAGCGAGTC
>RCND010000757.1_pt1 | contig 18584 bp, 21 predicted proteins | sample 2041351 | NCBI WGS metagenome assembly RCND01 (sample SAMN09708230, study PRJNA481090) | Marine sediment metagenome, whole genome shotgun sequencing project. | biome: marine sediment; feature: ocean; material: sediment; isolation source: Sewage treatment plant 12B marine sediment (STP12B) ... | reverse complement strand
TCCTCAACTTCTTTCGTAATTAAGCATCTTCCCTCATTAAACATCGGATAGCCCACTCCGGAAATATCCGATTTAGAGGTGTCGGTATTGTTATTCCAATAAACATCCTTCCTAAAATCGATGACCAAGGCACCCTCTTCATTGATAAAACCCCATTGGTCGCCTTGCCGCACGGCTGCCAACCCTTCACTAAAAGGGGCAATTTCATCAATTCCTTTAAGTTCTTGGGCAACAAATGTTATAGGCAACATCCATATAAAAGCAAATAATAATTGTGTAGTTCTCATAATATCAGTTTTTAATTTGTTCAAAAATAAGTTAGGGTAAAAAAGTATGAAATGATACAAGTCATTAGCGAACAAAAGCTTCTATTTCTTATTTCTTTAGAACATCAGATTAGAATAAATCATACTCTTCAAATCCTTAGGCAGTACATTACGGAGGTCTTCCATTTCGCCTAACGAGATGTATTTTCTGAGGTAAATAAACGTTGTATCCACATATTGTTCTCCTACTTCATCGCTATATTCAAAGTCATTGACCTCAGCGGGCCAGTCGTACGCCCGAACCAGATTCAAAAATTCGGCCATATGTTTAATTTTGGGTTTTTCCTTTTTCATTGACCATCCATTGACAAAAACACCTTTTAGGAACATGGGTAGTTGCGCAATAAACTGCAAGGATTCCTCTGGCGGGATAATATCCCGTAGCGCATGCATAATTGCCGTAAATATTCGTCCTGCCTTATCAGGGTCATTGCGCATATTCATTTCTTTGGCATAGGCCTTTAAAAAAGTATTACCCTCCGTTGCATATTGATTGAAGTTAAGTGCCATGGTATCTTATATTTAAAATGAAGTATAAAATTTAGAAATAACAGCTAGTTCCGAAATGACATAAGTCATTTTATAAAAAGAATAGCTTCGGTACTTTTGAATAGAAACAATAAATCTATTCATTATGACCATACATATGCAATATGTAGATATGCCGGAAAGCGAAACATTAAGTGTAATTGTAACCCGTAATCTTCAAAAATTAGCACATAAATATCAGTTTGTCATTCGTGCCGATGTTTTCTTTAAACTAGGGCAAGGCAAAGACGGAAAAGATAAAATTTGTGAAATACAACTTAGTGCTCCCGGACCAAGGATATTTGCTAAATCAACCGAAAACAATTTCGAAAAGGCAGCTGCAGAAACTATAAGTGATTTAGAACGACAGCTAAGAAAGCAAAAAGAAAAGTTGGGACGTCGAAAAAAAGCCATTTAAAATGCAAAGGATTCTGGTTCCCGTAGATTTCTCGGAACCTTCTATATATGCGTTAGAAGTAGCAGCGAAAATAGCAAAACAGAAACAGGCAGAAATAGTGCTGCTACATATGTTGAGGCTTTCAGAAGCGGTGTTGACCCAAGATGAAGGCCAAGCATATGAAGAGGCCAAATACTACATGGAACTCGCTAGAAAACGGTTCAAACCGTTTTTAAACAAACCCTACTTGAAGGATATTAAAATTAGAAAAATCGTCCAAAATTATAAGATTTTCAAAGAGTTGAACAAGGTTGCCCAAGAACAACATATCGACTTGATTGTTATGGGTTCACACGGTACCAGTGGATTAAATGAATTTTTCGTCGGCTCTAATACCGAAAAGGTGGTGCGTACCTCAGATGTGCCCGTTCTTGTGGTAAAAATACCAAACCCAAATTTTATGGTCAAAAACATCCTTTTCGCCTGCGATTTTACGGATGATACCATTTTGGCTTTTAAAAATGTAAAAGCATTTGCGGCTCACTTTTCCGCGAAGTTGCAACTTATCTATGTGAACACCCCTTATGATAGTTTCATGAGCACTATCGAATTGGAGGACCGTATCTCAAAATTTTTCTTTAAGGCAGGCAACGAAGATCAAGAGGTTGCTATCTGTAATGATTATGATGTGGAGCAGGGTTTAATGAACTATGCTAAAAAGAGTTGTTTTGATATACTTGCCCTACCTACGAGGGGCAAAAAGCCAATTTCTCATTTTCTATTAGGGAGCAAAAGCATTGGCGAGGATGTGGCGAACCATGCAAATTTGCCAGTACTAACTTTTAAAATCTAAGCCTAAAATAATACCCTCAAGTCTCAAAATTAATTTACATTATCAATCTACTTCAACAATAAATTGATTTTAGCCAATAGAACCAATTCAGATTTGTTCCTGCCTGAAAAGGCGCTGGCAATTGCATTAGCGGTCTTTAGGGTCAAGGACTTGATTTTCTCTGAAAAAGCATGAGGATGTTCCTTGTAAAAATCCTTAAATTCTACATAACACTCCTCACTGCTCCTGGTATATTCCATGAGTCCGTCAAAAACAATCTCTATTTGGTTGGCCGCATCTGTACCGTAACGGTCGGTAAAATCATCAACGTATAACCAATCTTCCTTTACTATTTCCTTCACTTTATCCCATTCCTTAGCATGCACGCTGCCATCACTAATAGCCATGGCATAGAATAATTTACCCAAGTTCTCATAGAGCCCATTCATTGTTTTAGGTGTATTTCTCATTTTTAATAGCTTTATGTTATACACTATAAAAATAGGGTACCCAAGCCCAGATTTCTATGATAAAAATCAGTTTGAAAGGTTTATATTTGAGTTATGCGGGTTTTCCAGAAAAACAGTAATATTTTTAATCTCCTTTCAGAAGGGGTTTCCGAGGGTATCATCGTTGTCAATGCGGAGCAAGAAATTGTTGCCACTAATACGTCTGCTGAGGAGATGTTCGGGTATGAAAAAGAGGAACTCATAGGAAAACCACTTGATATCCTCATTCCAAAAAGATACCACCATAACCACGATGCCCACGTTGATAACTTTATCTCAAAAAGCGAAAAACGGCAAATGGGCCATGGTCGAGATTTATTCGGCATATGTAAGGATGGCCATGAATTTCCTGTTGAGGCAGGTCTAAATCCATTTGAGCTTTATGGTGCTACGTACGTTATGGCCTTAATAATTGATATTACAGAGCGTAAACGAAAAGAAAAGGAACTCAACCATTGGGCACGTATTTTTGACGAATCACTCAATGAAATATTTGTTTTTGATGCCGATACTTTCAATTTTATAAATGTAAATAAAGAAGCGCAACGAAACATAGGCTATACTATGGACGAATTGTTGACCATGACCCCAGTAGACATAAAACCTGGACTAAATAAACCTAAATTCTTAAAATTAATACAACCCTTATTAAAAGACGAAATAGGTAAGGTTGATTTTGAAACCACTCACGAAAGAAAGGATGGTTCTTCCTATCCTGTAGAAGTACATCTTCAACTTTCCTCCATGGGAGAAAAAAAGACGTTTATTGCCATTATACTGGATATTACAGAGCGAAAAAACTATACTGAAAAACTTGAGAAAAAAGTTGAAGAACGAACTATACAACTGACCGAGGCACTGGCCACAGAAAAAGAATTGAATGAACTAAAGACCCGTTTCTTATCTTTAGTTTCCCATGAGTTTAAAACGCCCTTGAGCAGTATTTTGACATCCATTACCTTATTAGGGAAATATACCCAGACCGAACAACAAGAAAAACGGGATAAACACGTAAATACCATTAAAAATAAAGTGAAGTATCTTGATGCTATTCTTAATGATTTTCTTTCTGTAGAACGTTTACAATCCGGTAAGGTTAACTATAACCTAGAAAGCTTTCCACTAAGTAAAATCGTTAATGAAGTTCTCTATGATTCCAATATGTTGCTCAAAACAGGACAAAAAATCCAGTATCCGGATAACATTGATGACCTTATCATCCAATTTGATGAGAAGATCTTAGAATTAGCTTTGTCGAATTTGGTTCATAATTCGATTAAGTATTCGCCGGAAGATTCCATTATTGATGTACAGGTAGAAATCGAAAAAGAAAAAATTGTTCTAAAAATAATCGATGAAGGGATAGGGATACCCAAGGCTGAACAAAAGTATATTTTCAACCGATATTTTAGAGCGCAAAATGCCCTTTTATCACAAGGTACTGGCATTGGTTTGAACATTGCAAAACAACATTTAGAAAACTTAGGTGCCAGCCTTGAATTCACAAGCGAAGAAAACAAAGGCTCAACTTTTATTGTGCGCATCCCCAAAGAACGTAATTCCACCTAGAAAATGAAAACAATTTTATTAATCGAGGACGACCGAGCCCTACGCGAAAATACTGAAGAGCTTTTAGAGCTTTCTGGCTATTCCGTTCTGACCGCCTCGAACGGAAAAATAGGTATAGAAGCTGCTAAGAAAAACCTGCCAGATATTATTATCTGTGATATTATGATGCCGGTAATTGATGGATACGGTGTTCTGGAAAACCTATCGTCTGATAAAAAAACCAAACAGATTCCTTTTATCTTTCTATCTGCCAAAACGGAGCATAAAGAAATACGAAAAGGTATGGATTTGGGTGCAGACGATTACTTAACCAAACCTTTTGAAGAAGAAGATCTTATTAGTGCCGTGGAGAGCAGATTAGCAAAAGCCGAAATTTTAAACCGCACTACCGGTACAAGCCCCATTAAACATGGAGTTTCGGAAGATGAGCTACGTACCTTACATGAGCTAAAGAATTTTTTTGATGACAACGGCGACCTGGTTAATTTTAAACAAGGTGAAACTATTTACCAAGAAGGTTCCCGCTCTACTATAATCTATCTGATTCTTAAAGGGCTTGTCAAATGCTATAGTATGGATGCAGCCGGTAAGGAGCTAATTACCTCATTGTATAGAGCCGATGACTTTTTGGGACTTACCTCTTTTCTGAATAACACCGCCTATCAAGAGTCCGCAACAGCCATGGAACCAGTGATACTGGCGGGAATTTCAAAAGAAAATTTAAAAGATATTTTAGGAAAAAATAAGAATATTTCTTTGGAACTGATGGAGCTTTTAACCGAAAACATTACACTAATCAAAGGACAATTACTACAGATGGCCTACAGTTCCGTTCGTAAGAAAACGGCCCAAACCTTACTGCAATTTGCCGATATTATGAACACTAAAACTGAAGAGCCCATTAAAATATCACGTAATGATTTGGCAAGTGTAGCCGGTATTGCTCCAGAAAGTCTTATACGGACCCTTTCTGGTTTTAAGAAAGAAGGGCTAATAGATATCGAAGGCCGCAATATTAGAATCAAACAATTAAAGGCCTTACAATATGTCAATTAGATAGTGCCAATTCACAAATAAGAAAATGGCATACCTGATCAATATCATATGACCTATTCATTCACAAGCTTAATTTCGTCTACTAAGCTACGTGCATGAAGAATATTTTAATACCGACAGATTTTTCAGCTAATTCCTGGAATGCATTAGCTTATGCTGTTAGGCTTTTCAAAAACGAGCCTTTTACCTTCTTTATTCTAAATATTAGTAATTTAAGCGAGTCCGCTACGAGCAGTAATTCCTTTACTTTTCCTGCCGAAAATATCCGTCCTTCAATCAAAGAAAAACTGAACCTACTTTTTAAACAGATTGAGGGATTACCCATTAACGAAAAACATCATTTTATTACCCTACAGGAGTATGGTAGTTTTATTGATATTATGCGAAAAATCGTAGAGGTAAAAAAAATAGACCTTGTTGTCATGGGGACCAAAGGAGCATCGGGCATTAAAGCTTCCGTGTTAGGAACTAATACAGGAGATGTAATTACCAAAGTGCTCTGCAATACATTGATTATACCAGAAAATGCGACCATAACAAGACCAAAGCAGATTGTATTTGCAACAGATTATAATCTTTTTTACACCTACCCTATTTTGGAAGTGCTCACAGACTTGGTTCGCATCTCAAAGGCCAACCTCCGTGTATTGCATGTTTCGCAAGGGAATGTAAGACTAACTAACCCACAAGAAAAAAACAAAGCGTATTTACAGGATTACTTATGTGAAACCTTGCCTCTTCTGCATAATTTTCACCGCGTTGTAGACAAAAGTATAAAAAATGGAATTTTAAATTTCGTAACCGATAACCAAGCAGAAATGCTAACCATGGTGGCAAAGAACCTAAATTTTTTTCAGCAGCTTTTGTTTGATACCGCCATTGAAAAATTGAGCTTCCACACCACGGTTCCACTATTGGTATTGCATGAATAGGATGCTATATTCTTAACTGACCAATATCATAGTTTTGAGTTGCTGTCGGCTCTATTTTTATGGAAATATAAAAGGAAGACCGATGAAAAAAATCTTGATTCCCACTGATTTTTCTAAAAACTCGAAAAATGCAATTCGATATGCCTTAGCGCTATTTCAAGAAACTTCTTGTCATTTTTTTCTTCTCTATATCAATGTAGAAGGTTCAGACGTGAGGGAAAAGACTATTTATGAACTTGGCACGAATATCATGGTTAAAAAAGAGGCTAAGTCCATAGGTGAAAAACTAAAGGACTTAGAACAATTTGTGACATCGATTTCCTCAAAAAAAGAGTATCATCAAGTTACGATAATCCGGGAGGAAGGCTACTTTTTGAAAAACATCCGAAAACATATTCAAGAAAAAGAAATAGAACTTATCGTAATGGGAACCCGTGGTGCATCTGAACTCAAAGAATTTTTTATGGGCACGCGTTCGGGCGATGTTATTACAAAAGTAGAATCTGATGTGTTGGTTGTACCTGACAACGCTGAATTCAAGGGTTTTATGAACGTAGTTTTTTCTGTTGATTTTGAGATAAATTATGACGATAAAACGCTCAAAAAAATAGCAGATATTATAACTTCTAAAATGGCACAAATCAAAATGCTATACGTTACAAAGTCCGAAATAAAGCTTACGAACGATCTAGCGCTGCATCAAAAGCAATTGATGCAACGGCTATCCCAAATACTACCAAATACTATCAGTTTAGAAAGGGCAGTCTCAAGAAAAGTAGAGGATGGGGTTCAAGTTTTTGCTGAAAGCTCCAATGCAGATCTTATCATTATGATTTCAAAGGATTATGGTCTTTTACGGCAGTTATTTTTAGACACCACGGTAGAGGAAGTGAGCTTTAATACAAGAATTCCGCTTCTATCGTTACAAGGTTGACAGCTGATCTACTTTCTTACTGGGATAAATTTATTTAATAAAGTTGCGACAAACGATTAGGGCATATTGATTCACTGATTATCCAATACTTTTAAGAATTATACCACTATAAACACCTACCCTTCAGTTACATAATCAATTCACCTCCTTTGAAGGGTCTAGCAATAAACTTTTCTATCCATTATTACTACTGATTTATATCATAGGTATTGAATACTCATATAAATAGCTTTGAATCATCATAAATATAAAATACTATGAGAACCATATTGATTCCTACGGATTTTTCCAACAATGCCATGCACGCTATAGAATACGCGTTACAGCTTTACAAATGCGAGCGTACCAATTTCTATTTTTTACATGCCTATGCGGATGAAGTATACGGGCCGTTTAAAAAAAATGGTGGCGAATCAATAGAAGTTCAAAAAAAGACGATTGGTAAAAGAGTAGACGCTTCCTTGGAAAAAATGATAGCAGGTCTCACTAAAGAATACCATAATCCAAAACATAAATTTGAGTCCCTTTCTGCTTTTGCATCTTTGGTAGATGCAGTAAATGATTTTACCAATAAGCTTAATGTAGATTTAGTGCTTATGGGTACTCAAGGCAAAACAGCAAACAAAAAAATCACGTTTGGCAGCCATACAGTTCAGATTTTTAAATATGTGCTATGCCCAGTTTTAGCTATTCCAGAAAATTATGAATATCAACAACCAAAAAGAATCGTTTTCCCCACTAATTATATGCTGCCTTATAAGCGCAGAGAACTAAAGCTTTTGAACACCTTAATCGCTGATTATAAATCGGAGGTTTATTGTCTGTATATTTCAGATTTTGAGGATTTAAGCCATAGACAGTTAGACAATAAGCGTTTTCTGCAGGAATCTTTGCCCGATGCCTATTTGTTTTTTGAACGTATCCCCGTGAAGAACAAAGGTGAGGCGATTATAGAATATATTTCTAAAAAGGATATCGACCTTCTCGTTATGGTCAATTCAAGACATTCCTTTCTAGAGGATATGTTATATAGATCTACGGTAGATGAAATTGGGCTAAAACCCAAGATTCCTTTTTTGGTCATGCAAAACCTTGCTAGATAACGTTTAAAATTAAATAATGAAAAAAATACTCCTACCTACCGATTTCTCAGACAATGCATGGAACGCCATATTTACCGCAGTAAAGCTTTATGCTCATATGGAATGTAAATTTTACCTGCTTCATGCATATGAACCCCAGGCATTGAATATGTTGGGAAATAAAGGCCAAAAACGATTGGGAATTATTTACGATTCTTTATCCGAATATTCAAAACAGGAACTAGATAAAATCTTGATATATCTAAAGGAAAACCACCATAATCCAAAACATAGTTTTGAGCCCGTTTCCAAATCGGACACCTTGGAAGAAGCCATAGTGCAACTTACAGCAGAAACAGATATAGATTTGATATGTATGGGCACTAAAGGTGCCACAGGAGCAAAGCAAGTTTTTATGGGAAGCAATACTGTTAAGGTATTAAAAAAAATCAGTAACTGCACCATCTTGGCAGTCCCTGACGACTATAATTTTCAAGTTCTAAAATCATTGGCTTTTCCAACAGATTTTTCAAAAAAATACGAAAAGCACCAATTTTTACCGATGATTGAATTGGCGTCGCTTTGGAAAACCAAAATTGAAGTCGTACATGTAGCCGTAGAATTTGAACTTAACGAACAACAACTCATCAATCAAAAACTATTGAAAGAGCGCTTAGCTGTTTTGGATGTTACCTTCTCCAATATCGATTTCGAGGGCAACGTAGAGCAAACTCTTGAAAAATTTATGAACGACACGCAAGTAGAGATGATGGCTATAATCCAGTATCATCACAGTTTTTGGGAAAAAATAATAGGAGAGCCAGTCGTAAAGAAGGCAACCTTCCATACCAAGGTGCCACTATTGATTTTACCGGAATAAGATTAGTTAAGTAATTTCATTATTAGAAGCTATGAGAGCAAAACACATACTTTTACCTACAGATTTTTCGTCCAATGCACGCAATGCTATTGCTTATGCCATCTCACTTTTTGAAAAGGAGGAATGTGTATTTTATGTTTTGAATGCTTTTGAAGTAGGAGCATCCGGTCTAAGCAGCACTATGGGCAAGGCCAAAAACACCCGTTTATACCGAGCTATAAAAGAAGAATCCGAACGTAATACGACAGCACTTGTAGCTAAACTAAAATCCAAAAACCAGAATCCAATACACGAATTCAAAAGTCTGAGCATTCCAGATTCCCTTTTAAACGCCATTGGAAAAACCGTAATAGACAACAACATTAGTTATGTTTTTATGGGTACAAAAGGTTCCTCAGCGGTAAAAGAAGTGTTTATGGGAAGTAACACGGTAAGCGTAATAAAACACATCGATTTTTGTCGTTTGGTTACTGTCCCTGAAAACTACAGTTATGTTACCCCAAAACAGATTGCCTTCGCAACAAATTTTGAGCATGTGTATTCAAAAGTAGAACTGAATCCACTAATTGATCTGGCTAAATTATGTGATTCTGAAATTATAATTGTTCATGTGGATATGGGGAAAAACCTGACTTCCCAACAACAAACCTGTAAAAATCTTTTGATGAAACGTTTAGATGGTTTGCCTCATAGATTCGCAGAGGTTGAAGGGGCGTCGAAAATTTCAGACGCTATTCAATCTTATATATCGGAAAATAAGGATGTAGGAATGATTGCAATGACCAACTATTGGCATAGCTTTTTTGAAAGACTTACAAAGGAGAATGTCATTAATCGGATTGCATTTCATACGGAAGTTCCCTTTTTGATATTTCCACTTATCGACTAGTAGCGAAATAGCGCTATCTTAATCTCGCGACAAGAATAGAAGATTGATTTTTGCTGTATGTTTTTAATGCTGAACTTTGAAGCGGCCCCGTATTACATTACCTAATAGGATACCCAATTCTACCCAGTTCTTTTTTTACATTGTCATAAGCATTTTGGCCATTGTAAAGAAAGTGAAGTATACCGTTTTCAACGTCTATATCAATAATACAAATATCCAAGATTCGATTTAGATTTCGTACAATAATAACCTTACAGGATTCCGAATCCATATTTTTAAGGGAGGCAAGTGCTTTCATAGGTGCTATGTTTAGGGTTACTCGAAAAATACATTCTTATCCACAAACCTAGAATGACCTAGGTCAGTTGAAACTAACTTTCTGTTTTTTTTATTTGTAAACGCATAAAACAAAAAAAAATGGTAAAAGAAGTAGTACTGGGAATAGATATTGGCGGCAGTTTTACCAAGGTCGGAATCGTTACTAAAGAAGGGAATATCTTAAGCAAGACCGTTTTTAAAACGAATGCGCAAAAACCCTTTTCACCTTTTATGGAAAAATTGAAATTGGAGATTGAAAACCTAATTTCAACATCTGGTCCAGATATTCAAATACGTTCTATTGGAGTCGGTGCGCCCAATGCTAATTCATATACAGGGCAAATTGAGAATCCCCCAAATCTAAACTGGGGCAAGACGACTCCTATAGCAAAAATCATACACGAAAGTTTTAAGTTCCCTGTTATACTTGCAAATGATGCCAATGCCGCCGCTTTGGGCGAAATGCTCTTTGGTGCCGCAAAGGGAATGAAAAATTTTATCGCTTTAACCCTGGGAACCGGACTCGGAAGCGGAATCGTAATCAATGGCGAAATACTGAATGGGGAACATGGTTTTGCGGGAGAATTAGGCCATGTAAACGTACATCCAAATGGTAGAGCGTGTAATTGCGGATTAAAGGGCTGTCTAGAAACCTATGCTTCCGTCACAGGTATTAAACGTACCGTTTTCGAATTGATGGCAACCATGCGAGAAAATTCCCCCTTACGAAATATTAGTTTTGAAGACATGACCGGAACGGTAATTTCGGAAGCCGCTTTGAACGGAGATACCATCGCTTTAACGGCTTTTGAAAAGACTGGCGAGATACTAGGAAGTAAAATGGCAGATACCGTTGCCCATTTGGATCCAGAAGCATTCATCCTTTCCGGTGGTTTGAGTAAAGCGGGAGCTATTCTTTTAAACCCAATAAAAAATAGAATGGAGAGCCATCTTTTCAATGCCTATAAAGGTAAGATACGTGTACTATTATCTACCGCTACAAGTGCCAATGCTGTTCTGGGCCCAGCAGCCTTGGCATGGATGGCAATAGAAAAAAACCATGGCGCATGATAAGTATCATTTGAAAATTGTATATCCCTCGGTACTTTTGAGCACAAATCAACTTTAAAATGAAAAATATACTCATACCCACAGATTTTTCGGACAATGCTTGGAATGCAATTACCTACGGTATGGCTTTGTTCAGCAAAACGAAATGCAGCTTTTATATTGTTAATGTGCATCCCATTGCGGCCTATACCGGTGGTGAAGCGACCATGTACGTGCCGCCTAAAATACTTGAGGAAAGTGTGTTAAAGGAGAACAAAGAAACCATGGAAAAACTACTTAAAGCTATAGAACGTTTGCCCATTAATATCAAACATACCTTTAAAGCCGAAGTGTTATACGGGTTTTTTACCGATAAAATCAAGCAAGAGGTTAAGGACAAAAATATTGACTTAATTATAATGGGGACAAAAGGGGCTAGTGGCTTAAAAGCTGTTTCTCTGGGAAGTAATACAGGTAATGTAATTACAAAGGTACCTTGCGCCGTTTTGGCCGTTCCGGAAGATGCAACATACCATAGACCAAAAGAAATTGGGTTTCCGACAGACTTTCAGTTGGATTATAATACCAAGATAATGGAAAACATAAAGGAATTAGTTATGCTGCATATGTCTTCCCTAAGGTTTATATATGTCTCTTCCAAAGGAAAGGAGCTTACGTTGCTTCAAACAAAAAATCGTCAATTTTTAAAGGATTATTTTACAGATACAGAATACTCTTTTCATACCCTATCGGGGAAAAAATTGGACGAGGCCATCCAACATTTTGTTGAAAGTCGCGATTTGGATATGATTGTCATGATAGCAAAGAACCTGAATTTTCTAGAACGTATTCTGTTTAGACCTAAGGTGGAGAAAATAAGCTATCATACTACGGTTCCCTTTTTAGTACTGCATGAATGAATTTTCAGCAGCTAAATATTTGATTATTAGGCCACCCCAAGACGAAAAACAAAAAAAACTATTGGCCTTAGTCAGGTAAACTACCATAAACTAATCGGTTATAGCCAATCGTTTAACGAAACAGAATTCTGTAAAGAATTTCCTGGAGGCCATTTAAATAGCAATGGCACCAGTATGCTTGCCTATCTTCACCCTTGGATTCCATGGTATTGGACTGTTTCGCCGCGCGAATGACCGAAAAAAACTCACAAAAGACAAGTAGTCCAATAGTAATTAAGAATGTGATTTTACGATTTGTATAATATCGTTCTTCTGCAACACCCCCGACTGGCGCCACAACTGTTTCCCATTCTTGAACAGTAGCATGGTGGGTACTCCCCTTACCTGATATTTTGAAGCTATCGATTGGTTTTTATCCACGTCAATTTTTACGATTTTTATGGCTGCGCCCATTTCGTCCTTAACCTGTTTTAGAATTGGCGCCAACATTTTACAGGGGCCGCACCAATCGGCATAAAAATCTACGAGAACTGGCGTATCCGAATCGATGATTTTAGAAAAACTACTTTTCATCCGTTTGTCATTTTAAAACTTAAAAATACTAAAAATAGGAACTCGGCGAACTGACCAATGTCATGGGTAATGAATTACTTCTCCACTAGTTTTACCATGCGTTAAAAATATATTATGCTATGAAACGAATTCTTTTACCCACCGATTTTTCCGATAATTCAATTGAAGCAATTAAATATGCTTTGCTGGTATATAAAGAGGTGACATCTACATTTTATTTGCTGAATACCTATACACCAGCCATTTATCAAACCGAATACCTTATAGGCAGTCCGGGTCAGATTGGATTGGGTGATATCCTACGGGAAAGTAGTATGACCCAATTGGAAGAATTAAAAAGCCGGTTAGAAAATCTATTCAGAAACCCAAAGCATACGATTATAGTTCATTCTGCCTTTAATACGCTCCAAGGCGAAATAACAGAAAAGGTAGAAGCTGAAAATATAGATTTAATTGTGATGGGAACCAAAGGAGCGACAGGTGCAAAAGAAATTTTGTTCGGGACCAATACAGTGCACGTTATAAAAAAAGCGAAATGCCCAGTATTGGTCATACCCCCAAAATTAGCGTATAAAGCACCTAAGGAGATTTTGTTTCCGGCGGACTACGAAATTAAATACGAAAAGCAAACATTCGCATCTCTTTTAGGAATTGCCCAACAGCATAAAGCTAGAATTAACGTATTGCACGTGCACCAAGGCTATGACCTGAGCATCGCACAAGAAAAACACAAGGCTCAACTTGAAAAATTATTAGGATCAAGAGCACTGTTCCATGAAGTACCCGATAACGGAATCATTGCAGCCGTAAATGATTTTCAAGTCAAAACACCCATCAGCCTTTTGGTCATGGTCCGGAACAAACACACCTTCATGGAAAGGTTATTTATAGAACCCGTTATCAAAAAAATTGGATTTCATGTTACAATCCCTTTTATGGTTATTCCCCAATTATAAAATGTATTGCTATGAAATGATTTGTAACGAAAAGTAGTCACAAATCTGAACATAAATCGAAAAATTATAACTCGCCAATTAATAAAATCAACAAATGAAAAATATTCTCGTAGCTACCGACTTTTCCAACAATGCGTACTGTGCGCTTTTCTATGCAGCAAAATTGTTGGAGTCAAAAAAATGTACTTTTTACTTATTGAATACCTATTCTGAACTTACCGTTTTAAAAGACAAGCTACTGCCGGGGTTTGGGGGTCAAAAAGCATTGAAACAACTAGAGACGGAGTCTAAGGAAAAGCTTGAAAGTGTGTTTCATAAAATTGTATTGGATACCGAAAACCCTCATCATGTGTTTGAAACAATATCCCAAAAAGGAGAATTAGTTACGGTTATCGGAAAAAAATTGGAAGAACTGAACATAGATTTATTGGTTATGGGCAATAAAGGACTTACCGAAGCTGCGGATATCTTTTTTGGCAGCAATACAATACAGACCATCAGCAAAATGAAAACATGTCCGGTTTTAGCTGTTCCAGGTGAAATGAATTTCGTGGCTCCAAAAGAAATAGCCTTCGTTACCGATTTTGAAAAAGACTGCAACCAAAAATCCATCGCACCTCTAATGTACGTCGCCTCAATTACAAAAGCGGCCATTAGGGTAATTCATATAAACGAAAAAAAGCTCTTAACTACTACGCAGGAGTCTAACAAGAAACTTTTGTCGCTATGCCTACAAGCCGTGGAGCATACGTTTCATGTAGCCCATGAATTTGATGATAAAGCCAAGGTTATTGATGTTATTCTCAAAAAACTAAAGATAGATATGTACGCCATGGTCAATTACAGACATAATCTATTTGAAAAGTTGACTCATGAACCAATTATCAAAGATGTGAGTATGTATACCAATCTTCCATTTTTAATACTTCCGACCCGAGACTAACGCTTATTAAATATAAACCATTACTGCCTTTACATCCATACTATCACTAAAACAAATCATTATGGATAAAGGAAAACCCGCGCCTATCAATACTTTTTGATAATTTCCTACCATATAAAAATACTGATACAATGCAAAACATACTTGTTCCAACAGATTTTTCCAACAACGCTTTTCACGCGCTAGACTACGCAACAGAACTATTAAAAAATGAGGAATGTAATTTCTTTCTGTTGCATGTATTCACCGAAAAGAAAGGTTTTAAAAGCAAAGGAATAAAAGAAGATGGGGAAAATATTTTAACAAAAATGGAGGAAGATTCTAAGGTCCGTTTGAAGCGTATCCTGCTTAAAATAAAAAAGCAAAAAGACAACCAAAAGCATACCTATCGGTTACTTTCCGAAAGAAGTGGATTGATTCAGGTCATAAATTCGCGCATCGAGGAACTTAGTATAGATTTAATCGTGATGGGCAACAAGGGCAAAAAGAGTAGTATCCCCGTATTTTTTGGAAATACAGCTACCAAAGCATTGCAAACCGTAAAAAAATGTCCAGTACTGACCGTTCCAAAAAATACGGAATTCTCAATACCAAAAGAAATTGCGTTCGTTACGGATTTTAAAAAAACCTTTGATGCAAAAGTCATAAATCCGTTACTAGAAATAGCCGCGCTTTATGGTGCTGCTATTCGAATAGTACATATAAACGACGAGGAGCCGCTAGATAAATTCCGGCAATCCAATCTGGATACCCTCCTAGCCTATTTTAAGACAGTAGAACATTCCTTTCAGCGGATACCGAATTTTATCAGCAAAACAAAAATTATACAGGTATTTCTAGAGCAATCTGGCAGCGATATGCTAGCCATGGTAAATAATGAGCATGGACTTTTAGAAAAAATGTTGCGCGAACCCATCATTGAGAAGATGATATTTAATATCGATATCCCTTTTCTCGTTATTCCTGAAACTTCTTGACAATTAGAAGAGTATCACGTGATTTGTGCACCTTCGCATTACTTCGAATATACCAGGCGCAACGACTTCAACCGATAAAACATAATTTTCAACTTTACACCTCTTAATTCGAAAATCGCAACTCATATCTGCTAGCGATTAGACTTGTTTCTCAGTCAACTGATATTTGTCATAGGTAAAATTAAAAGTTGCCGTTACATTTATACTATTAGCAAAACGAAATATTATGGATAAACGAATATTAATACCCACGGATTTTTCAAAAAATGCCCTAAGTGCGATGCGTTATGCATTAGATTTATACAGTAAATTAAACTGCGAGTTCTATTTTTTACATGTTTTTCAGTTGGACAGTTATAATACCGACAGCCTTATTATTCCAGAGCCAGGAAGCGCAGCATACGAATCTGCTAAGATGGAATCTGAACAAGAATTCGAAAAACTATTGGGTATGTTAGAACTGCACCGAGACAATCCCAAGCATTCCTATCATACGATTTCTACGTTCAACGTGCTATCTGAAGCCTTGAAGCAAACAATAGCTAAAAAAGATATCCAACTGGTAGTTATGGGTACTCGGGGCGCTACTGCTAATCGCGAAATCATCTTTGGGGGCAATACTGTCAATGCCATGGAAAGAATCAGGGAATGTCCAGTAATGGCCATCCCGCCTGATATGCGCTTTACACCTCCTAAGGAAATCGTTTTCCCGACAGATTACAAGGCTGTTTTCAAACGTAAAGAACTACGCTACCTTCTTGAAATTGCAAAAATGCACGGAACCGCTATCCGAGTGCTATATGTAAATAAAAAGTCCGATTTAAACGACTTACAGGAAAATAACAAAACTTTATTGGATACTATACTGGCGGATACGGAGCATAGTTTTCATAGCCTATCGGAAAAAGATGTATCAGATGGGATAACTTCATTTGTAGAAAGTAGGGAAAGCGACATGATTGCCTTTATCAATCATAAGCACTTTTTCTTCGGTAGTATTTTTTCCAAACCCTTGGTCAAGGAAATAGGCTACGAGGCCATTGTTCCAATATTGGCATTACATTAATCAATATTATTTTAAAAGAATAAAAATGAAAAACATAGGTATTTGGTTGGATATGGAAAAAGCTCATATCGTAAGACTAGAAGATGAAAAAGAAGCGTTTGAAACCATTCAGTCAGAATTAGATTTTTTTAAACCTGCGGGCGGTTCAAGAACAAAATCAGCAAAATGGGGTCCACAAGATGTAGTGCAAGACAGCAAATACTTAGAAAAAGAAAAGCACCAATTAAAAAAATATTTCGCACGTTTAGCCAATACTATTGGTGACGCTGATGCTATTGCCCTTTTTGGCCCTTCCGATACAAATGAAAAGTTCAATAAAGAATTGTTAAACAACTATAAGTCTTTGGCGGATAAAATAAAAACAGTCACCAAAGCGGATAGCATGACCGATAACCAAATAAAAGCGTTGGTCAAAGATTATTATAAGCATAAAGGTTAAATGATATATTATTCAAATTAAAGGTCCATAAAACAGTGCTTATGTGGTGGTCTAACCGATAAATAACTATGGAGGAACTATTGAATTTTTTTGACAAGCCCATCATTATAAAAATCGCGAAACTTATACTTTGGGTGTTATGCATCGTCTTCGTCATAAGTTTTTTACGAAAGCTCTTAAAACGTAGAATAAATGATGTTGCGATTCGCTATAAGGCTCAAAAAGGAGTAGAAGTTTTTGGTTATGTGCTTATAGGGCTACTTATTCTAATGTCTTTTACTGTTAAAAATCTTGAGGACTATACCATAATCATAGGTCTTTTTACTGCAGGAGTCACATTTACATTACAAGAGTTGATCCTAAGTATAGCTGGTTCTTTTTACATTTTTTTTGTACGTGTTTACAAACCAGGAGACCGGATAGAAATAAATGGCATTAAAGGAGATGTGATTGATATTGATAGTATTTACACTACCCTAATGGAAATGGGTGAATGGGTGAGCAGCGATAATTATTCAGGTAGAATTGTCAAAATAAGTAATGCCTTTGTCTTTAAAGGACCAATAAAAAATTACTCTATGGATTTTCCCTTTGTTTGGGACGAGTTGAATATTCTGGTTACTTACGGTTCGGATGTTGAAATAGCAAAGAAAATTATACTGAATACAGCATCGGAATTACTTTCAGAATACACTAAAAACTCGTTAACAAAATGGAAAGAGATGGTAGCACGTTATTATATTGAAAATGCAACACTAGAACCTACACTAGCTTTGAGCCTTACCGATAATTGGATTGTGCTAAACCTAAGGTACATAACCGATTATAAATTAAGAAGAGCTACAAAACATCAATTGTTTCATCATATAGAACAAGCTATTTCCAAAACAAATAGCAGTGTTACTTTGGCCTCTGCTACATTACAACTACTAAAAATACCGGAACTGGAGGTTAATATAAAAAAGTAATTATGGACGTAGAAAAGGAAATCGAAATCATTAAATCTTCAGGTAAAAAAGTCAGATTTTCTTTAGATAAACTCCGAAATTCATTAAAGCACAGCGGAGCGGATCATAACTTGGTAGAAGAAATTGTTGACAAAGTACGAAATGAACTTTACGAAGGTATTTCTACCAATGAAATCTACAATAGAGCGTATGCTTTACTTAAAAAAAAGAAATCAGCCTTTGCTTCCAAATACAAACTAAAAAAGGCGATTTACGAATTAGGGCCTACCGGTTTTCCATTTGAACGTTTTATAAGTGCCATATTAGAATATTCTGGTTTTTCTACCAAAGTAGGCATAATTATGGACGGTGTCTGTGTGACACACGAAATAGATGTTGTCGCTGAAAAAAATGGACATATCACTATTGTCGAATGTAAATTTCACGGCGAAGAAGGGAGA
>RCND010000756.1_pt1 | contig 18596 bp, 13 predicted proteins | sample 2041351 | NCBI WGS metagenome assembly RCND01 (sample SAMN09708230, study PRJNA481090) | Marine sediment metagenome, whole genome shotgun sequencing project. | biome: marine sediment; feature: ocean; material: sediment; isolation source: Sewage treatment plant 12B marine sediment (STP12B) ... | reverse complement strand
TTTAGTGTCAGCTTGTTCAACTGATTTAAGTTCAAAATCTTTATACTTTCTAATTGCTTCCATCACAAACTCATCCATCGGGTCAATTAAATAAAGTACCTCAATTCCCTTACCCTTAAATATTTCAATATGCGGATCGAGAGCAATTGCATCTCTGCTGCTACCAACTGCATAATATATTTCTTTTTGATCCTTCTTAACTCTTTCAATATATTGGTCGAGTGAAAATAGCTCTGCAGAATCCTTTGATGCAGAAGTATTAAAATGAAGAAGTTTACTAAATTTCTCTTGATTCGTATAATCCATATATCCCATTTTGAATGTTTTGCCATGCTCCCGCCAAAATTCCAAGAATTTATCGTGCTCCTTCTCTGCCATTTTGGTTAAATGAGATAAAACTTGGTTTGTGACACTATTGGAAATTTTAGTGAAAATAATATTTTCTTGAAGTGTCTCTCTTGAAATGTTAAGCGGTAAATCTTCAGAATCGACAACTCCTTTTACGAAACTTAAATATTCAGGAAGTAGATCTTTATTCTGGTGTTGGATTAACACGCGACGAACATATAAATCTAAGCCGTACTCTTCCCTATTATAGCCAAACATATCCATATTTTTCTTTGGAACGAAAAGTAAACTTGTGAACTGAATGGGAGCATCAACACTTCTGTGAATTGTGGTAAATGGTTCATCTTGATCGTAAGTTAAAAACTTGTAGAATTCAGTGTATTGATCAGGTTTAATATTTGATTTTGGCTCTCTCCAAAGTGCTTGGACAGTATTCACTCTTTCGTTTTCAACTTTTATTGGGAAACTGATAAAGCTTGAATGTTTCTTAACAATTGAATCAAGACGGTATTTCTCTAAGAATTCGTCTTGATCATCTTTTAGGTGAACCTCAATAGTCGTACCTCTTTTAAATGGTTCATCAAGTTCAGAAATTGTATAACTGCCCAAACCATCAGATATCCATTTGATTGCTGGTTCACCTACTTTATACGATTTTGTTTTAATAACAACCTTAGATGCTACCATAAACACGGAGTAAAACCCTATACCAAATCTGCCTATTAGATTACTAGCTTCTTCTTTACTTTCAGCAACAACTTTTAGGAATTCGGAGGTACCAGATTTTGCAATGGTACCAATATTTTTCACAATTTCATCTTTTGACATACCAATACCGGCATCTGCAATGTAAACTATTTTCTTTTCCTTATCAAAAGTAACATTTACTTCTAATGGTAAATCACCATCAGCAATTTTGGTACCCTTATTTGATTCAAAACGTAATTTATCCATTGCATCAGATGCATTAGAAATTAGCTCCCGTAAAAAGATTTCTTTGTGTGTGTAAAGCGAGTGAACTAAAATATCTAGTAACTGCTTTACTTCGGCCTTAAACTTGAATTTAGTCTCTTCGACTTTGGTCTTTGACATAATTACTCCATAATTTATTTTACTACAATTAAATATTTTATTCTTATATGATGCAATATTTCTAAAAAGGTTAGAATTTAGGCGGTAAATTTAATAATAATTCGTTAAAAAAGTTTCCACAACAAGCTGACAAGAGACACTGGGAATCCCTGTTCCTACATATTCAGTCCAAGCAATTGATCATATTTAATATTGTTATTTAGAATTTTTAATGAAGTTGAAAATTGCTCATCATATTTAAGTGATTCAATTATCCTTCCTTTCCTTCCATCTGAACGGGCAGCAATTTCCTTTTTTATTTCCGAAAGAATATCCTCTTTATGTTTAGTTAACTCTCTCTCTTTGATTGAGTCAAATTTTTTATTTAGCTGTTCAACATCTTCAAGTAAATTTGAATTATAGCCTTCTTTTTTAATTGTAGAAATCAATTCATTTATTAAAATTTCTGAATCAGTTTGATATGTAAATTCTTCTTCCTTCAAATAATTCATAAATAACATGAATAATTCATCATCCAAATTTGATTTAACTTGCTCCAAAGTCGAAGTATTAAAATAAAGTGTTGCAAACTTAAAGAACATTCCCTTAGCTAGTAAATTTCGTACAAGGTGAGACTCAGATGAATTTTTTACAATTGAATCGGGAAGAATTCCACCGCTCGCATAAACTTCTCTATTATTATCTGTAAAAAATATTTTGTTATCTTCAATCTCTAAATTGCTGAAGACATCACTTTGTTGAGAATAATCAACTTCTTGAATACATCTGCCGCTTGGTGTATAATATCTGGCAGTTGTCATTTTAAGAGATGTATTAAACGATAAGGGAATTACTGTCTGAACTAATCCCTTACCAAAAGATTTAGTGCCAATTATAAAACCGCGATCATGATCTTGAATTGCCCCGGCAACAATTTCAGAGGCAGACGCAGAACCGTGATCAACCAGAACTGCAAGTTTAGTATTTCCTGCAATAGGTTCCTCTTTGGCTTTGTATATTTGTTCTTGATTCTTATCTCGCCCTTTTATTGAAACAATTACATTATCTTTAGTTAGAAATTTTTCTGATACGTCAATGGCTGCATCCAATAAACCACCGGGATTACCTCTTAAATCGAGAACTATAGATTTTACTTCTTTTTGGATTTTCAATTCTTGCAGTGCTTGTCTTATTTCTTCACCAGCACTTCGAGAAAACCCGCTGAGTTTTAGATAAACATTATTACTTTCTTCAGGTACAAAACCGTAGTATGTAATGTTTTTTATTTCAATCTCTTCGCTCACCAAATTAAAAACTATATTCCCCTTTTCTCCGTCCCTCTCAATTATAATTGAAATTTCTGTGCCAGGTTCCCTTTTTAAATATTTACCAAGATCATCATAATTATCCTTTGAAATTGCAATACTATCAACTTTAAGAATAACATCCCCAATTCTAATTCCTTGCCGTTGAGCAGAATATCCTTCAATCAGATCAACAATTGTAATTTTATCGTTATATAAACCTACAGTTGCTCCAATACCGCCGTATTTCCCTTTAGTAATAAAGTCAATATCTTTTTGATGATTTTCATCAATGTAAACTGTGTAAGGATCAAGAGCTGATAGCATGCCTTTAATTCCTTCGAGCATGAAATCCTTCGGTTTAACTTCATCTACATAATTAATTGCTACTTCCTTGTAAACTCTACCGAAAATATCAATGCCTTTTGACATTTGGAAATAAATATCGGAATCACTTGGGATAAAGCCGGCAAGAGAAATCAAAAATATAATTGGTAAAATTCTTTTTATTATTTTTTTCATATTATTCTTTTCAATCATTTTTTAATGTAACTCAAAATTTGATTATGAACTTCATCTATCTTCATTAAACCATTTATAAGTTTAAATCGTTCCTCATTTTCAGATAAAAATTTGTAACCTTCTCTTACTTTTTCAAAAAAGTTATTTTTAGAAACTTCTATTCTATCTAGTTCACCATCGACTAATTTTTGTTTTCTCTTTAATACTTCAGTTACAGGAATATCAATAAAAAAGGTTAAATCGGGGACAGCATTACCAATAGCAAAATTTTGAAGATCAATTACAAACTTAGAATTTAAACCCCGTCCAAAACCTTGATAAGCAATTGAGGAGTCGTGAAATCTATCAGAAATTACCACAACATCATTTTTCAAAAATGGAATTATTTTTTCTCTTACTAATTGTGCTCGGCTAGCCGAAAAAAGGAGTAGTTCTGTTTCAGAAAACATTTCTGAATTTTGATTATCTAAGAGAATATCGCGTATTTTCTCAGATATTTTTACACCCCCCGGTTCTCTAATAATTTTTACAATCTTACCTTCTTCTTCAAAATACTTTTTAAGTAATTCAACTTGAGTAGATTTACCGCAAAAGTCCAGTCCTTCAAAAGTTATAAACATATCAATATTTTTTAATTATGTATTCTAGTCGGTTAGGATTAACATCTACAATGGATGTAAATTCGGGGATTTCGATTATGGGTTCTATTGAGCCAACCGTATCATTTATTGCTTGTTCAAATTTAACGAAAGCCTTGAGGTCATCATTATTCATTTTACTAAGCTGACTTATTCCTCCTCTGAGCACTACTGAAACTTTTTGAGGTGAAAGCATTAGTTCATATCTGGAGGGCATATTTCTAGTTTCTAGTATAAGATCATCAAAAGTTTTATCTACAATTTTTTGGACATCAAAACTAACTTTACATTCATCCGCAGAAATACTTACAAATTTCCGTTTGTCTAAGTCAAGATTTAGTGATTCTGAGTTCTCTATATTAGAGAGTGCTTTAGTTTTTGTATTAATAATTGTTATATCATCAACTATGCTTTCAGGTCCTTTTATTTCAACAGAATCTGGCTCAATCTTTACAGGTGAAACTAAACCGTAACCGCTCTTAAATGAAAGTGCAACAACAGGAATAATTGCTACCTTTTTGCTTATTGTTTTTTCAACTTTTACTTTAATTTTTTCAGGACTAATTTCCGCCAACTGCAATGAAGTTGATAACCAAGAATTTAACCCCAAAACATTCCTGGCTGAAATTTCGTTTTCCCCAACTACCTTGGGACTTGGAATAAAAAATTTAGGATCTCTACCCATTGTATGCTGAGCTAACTGCCACCCTTGACCTTTTAGGCTAATTGAAACACTATTAGCAGAAACTGAGCTGATCGAATGTTCTGTTGGTATATCTACAACTTTCACTGGTAAATTAAGTGTAATTGAAAATTCTCCTGAGAAAGAAACAAAAATCCACAGTAAGACAGAGAAGGAAATAATGAGCGATATTGTTAAAATTTTTCTTTTCATAAAATAATATAAAAAACTCCACAAAATGCGGAGTTTTAAAATAACTAAAAATTTACAGTTTACTAATTATTGCATGCTTTTAAAGTGATCTAAAAGTTTTGCTCTATTTGCCTTAGAAATATCACGACCTTTAATTGGGAAATCATCAAAACCTCTTGCAATTCTTCTTAAAGCGTGAACATTGAGTATAACAAGTTCATCCATTGGGGGTACTTTTCTACTTGGTTTTGAAGAAAGCGTCTCCACTTTCTTAGAAATTGGCTTTTGTTTCTTTTCGCTTACTTGTTTTACTTTTTCAGCTTTTTGAGGAGCACTTTCTTTAAGAAGCTGACTTTTTATCTCTGGTTTCTTTTTAACACTAACAACAGCTTTTTTTTCTATATTTTTTCCAGATAAATTCTTTCTTTCAGATTTAATCAAATTATCAAAAATAATTGCATCAATTTGATCATCGGGTCTAGGGATTACATGTGCGGATACAAGTTGACCAACTCTCTGGGCAGCAGCAGATCCTGCATCTACCGAAGCTTTAACTGCAGCAGTTTCTCCCATGATTTTAATTATTACTAAAGCACCGGTGACTTTCTCTTTACTAATAATTTTTACATCGGCAGCTTTAGCCATTGCATCAGCGGCTTCAATGGCACCAACCAAACCTTTGGTTTCAATAAGTCCTAAAGCTAAATCCATAGCTAATTCTATTTACGTTGTGGCAGAATAAGTTCTACATCAGAATGAGGTCTAGGAATTACATGGACAGAAACTAATTCTCCAACTCTTTGTGCTGCGGCAGCGCCGGCATCAGTAGCTGCTTTAACAGCTCCAACATCACCTCTAACCATAACTGTTACATAACCTCCACCAATAACTTCTTTGCCCAACAACTCAACTTTTGCCGCTTTAACCATTGCATCAGCAGCTTCTATAGAACCAACTAGTCCTTTAGTTTCAATCATTCCAAGTGCGTCAAGTGTCATAAATTGTGCTCCCAAATTGGTTTATATTTACTAGAAAAATAGCTTATAAAAACAATAATGTCAATCTTAAATATGCAATATATACTAATTGTTTTTAAGAAAATCTTCAAGAATTACGGCTGCCGCGTTCATATCGACCAAAGCTTTATTTCTCCGTTTTTTCTTTGATGTAACTCCTTCCTTAATATGCTCCCAAGCAATAGAAGACGAATATCTCTCATCAATAAAAATAATTTCTTTATTAAACTTAACTTTTAGCTTACTGCTAAATTTTTCCACTTCCTCAGTTACTCTTGTTTTACTGCCGTCCTCATTAACGGGATAGCCTAAAACAATTTTTTTAATATTATATTGATTAAATATTTTTTCAATTTCCGTCCATAATTTAGAATTGTTATTTAGTGTAGTAAGAGGAATTGAAAACATTTTAAGAGGATCGGTTATTGCAATACCAATCCTTTTCTCACCGTAATCGATTGCCAAAATGCGTTCTGTATCATCTTTAAGAAATTGCATGACTAATTAGTTGCATCAAATCTTTCAACTGAGAAAACACCCTTATTTTTTTTAAGTCTTTCAATCAATTTATTCAGATTCATCACATCCTGCACATATACTGTGATATGACCATTAAAAATTGAATCTGAGGAAGAAATATTCACAGATTTAATATTGGTATCATTAAATCCGGCAATACTATTTGAGAGATCTTTCAAAATGCCGGGACGATCTTCACCTTTAATTGATATTCCTGCTAAGAAAAATGAACCTTTTTCTACTGGCCAATCAACAGGAACAAGTCGATTATCATTATTTTCAGAAAGTGATACTAGATTCTTACAATTTTTTCTATGAATTTTAATTCCCTCACCAATTGTAATATAACCAACAATGGGATCGCCGGGTATTGGATTGCAACATTTAGCGTGACTATAAACAAAGCCCTTGTGTTCACCTCCAACAACAATCTCTCCAACGCTTTCCCTTGCATGTTTGGCAAAACTATCGAACTCAAGTGTGTTAATCTCCTCTTCTTTAAGCTCGGCAGGGTTTAGAATCGATTCTAGATCAACTCGGTCTTCAGCTACAGCTACAAAGAATTTTGACTGGTTATCATATTTAAGTTTTGTTATAAGCATGTTTACATCACTTGGACTGAAGGAAAGCTTATATTTCTTAAGCCTTCTTTCCCAAATTTCCTTGCCGGTTTCAACAATTCTATCTTCTTCTTTCTGAACGTATTTTCTGATATTTGATTTTGCTTTATGGGTCTGAACAAATTGAAGCCAGCTTTTATTGGGATGCTGATTTTTTGAAGTAAGAATTTCAACTTGGTCACCACTAGAAAGAGGACTGCTAAGAGGCACAATTTTCCCATTTACTTTTGCTCCCAAACAATGTGAACCAACTTTACTATGAATTTCATAAGCAAAGTCCACCGGTGTAGAATCAATTGGAAGTATTTTCAACTCACCTTTAGGTGTAAATATGTAAATTTCATCTTGATATAAGTTTAGCTTAAAACTTTGAAGAATTTCATCACTAGCTTCATCTTTAGAAGCATTCTCAAAAATATCCCTAATTAAATTAACCCAATCCTCAAGATCTGTTCCGGAAGTATTAACATTCTCCTTATATTTCCAATGAGCTGCAACACCTTTTTCAGCAATCTCATGCATTTGTCGCGTTCTTATTTGTATTTCAACTAATTTGCCATTTGGACCAAATACCGTATTGTGGATGGATTGATAATTATTTCTTTTGGGTATTGAAATAAAATCTTTAAATCTATCCGGAATTGGTTTGAAAAGTTGATTAATTATTCCCAGAACATAATAACATTCATTTGCATCGTTGCTTTCTAAAATAATCCTGACAGCAGATAAATCGTAAATATCTTCAAGCGGTTTATTCTGCTTTATCATTTTTTTATAAATACTATAAAAATGCTTTGGTCTCCCGCCAATTGAATATTTTAGTTCATGTTCATCAAGCCGTTTTATAATAGGTTCAGTAATAACTTTAATATAATTTTCTCTTTCGCGTCTGGATTCCTTTAATTTTTTAGATATTTCTGAATAAGCTTCTTTATTTAAATATTTAAAAGAAAGGTCTTCAAGCTCCCATTTTACTTTAGCTAAACCAAAACGATTTGCAAATGGGGCATAAATCTCTAATGTCTCCGATGCAATTCTTCTCTGCTTATGAGGACTAACGAACTCTAAAGTTCTCATATTATGAAGTCTATCGGCAAATTTGATTAGCATTACCCGAACATCATTGACCATGGAAAGTAACAGTTTTCGGTAGTTTTCGGCTTGAGTAATATTTTGTCCTTTGAAGACTCCGCCTATTTTTGTTACCCCGTCAACAATTTCTGCAATCTCTTTACCAAATTCTTTTTCAACAAAGCTAATGCTTATATCTGTATCTTCCACGACATCATGAAGCAGAGCACTGACTATAGAAATATCATCAAGAGGAATTTCTTTTGCAATAATAGTAGTAACTTCGTATGGATGAAGAAAATAAGGTTCCCCTGAAGCTCTGAAATGATTTTTATGAGCTTCTAGACTCAGCTTAAACCCTTTTGTGATTAAATCTTCGTTTACATTACGAAGATTTGACCTACAAATAGTAAGCAAGTCTTCTAACATTGTATTTAATTTTTCTTCAGTTAATTCCATTTTAATTCTTGCTTCTAAGCTTATCCTCTAAATTTTCTTTTAATACTTTTGCCCTTCTAATTCTATCGTGTAATCTTTCCTCAATTTTACCAGATTTAAATTTAAAGTCAAGTATTTCATTGCATAAAACATACGATTTATTATAATCACCTAATTCATTATATAACATGGCTATTTTATGTTTAAGGACCACTTCATTAAACTGATTCTGATTGGGAATTGTTTTCACTGATTTAAGTATTTGATGGTATACATCTATCGCTTTCCTTTTATCAATATCTTGATATGCTCTAGCTAGTCCCCATTTAAAAAATCTCGATTCCTTATATTCGTCGAGCATCTTTAGAGAAAGGTCAACTGCCTTGCTGCTCTCATCGTAATCAATATAAATCCAGACTAGTGAGTATGCAGCTAAATATTTGTTATGGGATGCAACCTTCAGAGATTTTTCTAAGTACTGAATTCCATCATCTCTATTATCAGGAATGAAAGGCAGCCAAAGTAGTGATTTTACTTGTGCACTTTTCCAATAATTGTAAGTCCCTAAAGCAATATAAGCTTCAGCAAATTCAGGGTCAATTTCTAAACACTTTTGAAAACTCTGCAATGATAAAATTCCATCGGCAAATGCAGAAACCAGATTTGATGTAAGTGCAGAATAATATGCCTGATAACCATAGATCAATGCTTCATAATAATGATACCAAATATTTTCATCATCTTCTTGAAATAGGAGATCAGTTTTACTTTTTGCCAATGTTAATAAACTGTCAAGATAACTTTGATTTAATTCCTCTTCATAATCCACTGCTTTTGCAATTTCAGTTGCAGCTAAATAAATATTCCCCAATGGAATTTTATTATACACTGTATCGAGTTCGGAAAATATATTTTTAGCATTTAAATACTCTTGCAAAACTATCTTATTGATACCCTTGTTAAGTAGGGAGTCAATCTTTGAGTTCGGGTGAGTTTGAGCAATACAAAAATTTAAAATAAAAAATAAGATGACTAAACTAGAGCGTACCAAATGTTCTATCTCCAGCATCTCCAAGTCCAGGAAGTATAAACCCGTTTTCATTTAGCTGTCTATCTAAAACTGCGGTATAAATTGGGACATCGGGATGATCATTTGTTAACTTTTCAACACCTTCGGGAGAAGCAATTAGAGAAGCCATTACACAATCATTAGCCCCACGTTTTTTAAGAAAATCAAATGCTGCTGAAGAACTTCCGCCTGTTGCCAACATTGGATCTAAAACAATAACCTTTGAAACCTCAAGATTTTTAGGTGACTTATAATAATAGTCAACCGGTTTTAAGGTTATTTCATCACGCTGAAGTCCAATATGCCCTACTTTGGCATTGGGAATCATTTCTATAAATGAATTAACTAAACTTAAGCCTGCTCTTAGAACAGGGAACAATACAACTTGTTTGGCTAAGTTATAACCTTTTGTTGTCTCAAGAGGGGTTTCAACATCAAATTCCTTTATTTCAAATTCATTACTTATTTCTATTACTAATGCATACGAAATCCTTCTAAGGGCTAATCTAAACTGATATTCCTTCGTTTCTTTGTTTCTTAAGTAAGTTATATCTCTCTGAATAAGAGGATTCGAAACAATAGTGAGGTTTTTCATTAAACGTTCTCCTTAGATTTTCTGCCCAGAATTGATAGCAAATTAATAAATGGTGAAAGAGGCGGTGTATAATTGAAATTTATTTCTGCTAAATTTTGCACAGGAATTCTATTATAAATCATTGTTGAAATTATATTCGCATATCCGGAAACTTCTTCCAAGCCAACAAAAGATGCACCCAATATTAATTTTGAGTTTTTATCAAATATTACTTTTCCAAAAACCTTTTGGGAGTTAGGCATTACATTTACTTTATTATTTGCTATAGCAGTTACAAAATCTGCATTTACAAAATGCTCTTTGGCTTTATAAAAAGAAAGACCTACTTGTGCAATAAACTTTCCACAAAACTGAAAAGCAGAATTCAGTATCACAGGTTTTGCTATTTTGATTCCACCAGCTGCATTCTCACCAGCAATATGCCCGTATGCATGAGCATAGGTTGCAAGAGGTAAATAATCATTCCTCTTAGTGATAAAGTTTATTATCTCAATATTGTCTCCCGCAGCATAAATATTGGGATCACTAGTTCTTAACCTGTTATCCACTTTAAGTCCATTGTAATCGCCAAGTTTTAATCCGGCATTCTCGGCAATTTCATTATTCGGTTTTATTCCTGCAGCAACTATAGCTAAATCAAAATCAATAAATCTTCCTTCATGTTTAAGCTGAGTAAATTTATTTTCTTTAGTAATAAACTTAGTTTGATCATCAGTTGATAAAAAGTTAATACCACTCTTGGCAATAAGATCACTAACTAAGTGCTGAACCTCCTCTTCGGCAGAAGGGATAGGATATTGAGCTTGCTCAATTAGGGTCACATTAAAATTTGCTCGATTGAGCGAGTCCGCAATTTCAAGTCCGATATATCCTGAACCAACAACTAGAATATTTTCAACTATGTTGGAATCAATATAATTTTTGACATCCAGATAATTTTGTACTGATTTATAACTAAAAACATTCTCAAGAGTAAATGGAAGATTAAAAAGCTGATTTGCTTTTGACCCGGTTGTTAAGATGAGTTTATGATACTCGAATTCGGAAACACTATTTGTTTTTCTGTTAAGTGCAAATATTATCTTATGTTTTCTATCAATTTCTTTTACATAATGATTATTATAAACCTTAACACCTTTTTTTTGCTCAAAAGTTTCCGGCGTAAAAAAAACTATTTCATTATGATCTTTGATTTCTCCGGGAAAAAGATAAGGAAGTTCACACGTTCCGGTTGATATAAATTCACCCGCTTCAAATAGAATAACTTCAGCTTCTGGATTTACTCGTTTAGCTTTGGCCGCGGCACTTGGTCCGGCCGCATTTCCTCCAACAACAATAATTTTATCTGTGTGATACATTTATGTGAAATGATTAAAAATAATTGAGAATAAATATAATTATTTTTCTTTAAAGCTGACGGTTATTGGAACTCCTTCAAATCCAAAATGAAGTCTAATCTTATTCTCTAAGAATCTTCTGTAATGTTCAGGAACTTCTTTACTGTAACTGCAGAAGAATAGAAATATGGGATATTTTTCTCCTACTTGAGTGATAAATTTAATATTTATTTCATTTCCCCGCTTAGTGGATGGCGGAGGATTCTTTCTTATATCTTCTAATAAAATCTCATTCAATTCTTTTGTTGGAACTTTTTTTAATCTTTCATCATGAATTATCTTAGCTAAATCAACAAGTTTGTAAATTCTCTGTTTTGTAAGAGCAGAAATAAAAATCATTGGTAAGTAGTCAATTCCACCTAATCTTATTTTGGTTTCATCTTCAAAATCTTTTGCTGTATTTGTATCTTTATCAATTAAATCCCATTTATTTACAGCAAGAATAATCCCTTTTCTTCTTTGAATAGCTTCATCAATTATTTTCTGGTCTTGATTTTCAATTCCGGTTTGAGAATCAATTAAAATTATTGCGACATCACATATACTTAAAGCCCGCCATGTTCTTACATTTGAATAGAACTCAATATTCTCTTTTACTTTGGCTTTTTTTCTCAATCCTGCAGTATCGACCAAAATAATTTCTTCGCCATAATATTTTAAGACTGAATCTATACTATCTCTAGTTGTTCCCGGAATATCAGTTACAATGCTTCTATCATAACCAAGCAATGAATTTGTGAGTGATGATTTCCCTACGTTAGGCTTGCCTAAAAAAGCAATCTGTATTCTGCTTTCCTCTTCTTCGCTTTCATCGGGAAAATTTAGCTCATTGATTAACACATCTAAAACATCGCCCGTGTTTCTTCCATTCAATGCCGATATATCATAAATAAGTTCCAGTCCTAATGAATAGAATTCTAATTTATCGCTTTCAAATTTTGACGTGTCTGCTTTATTAACTAAAATGATTGTCGGCTTCTTGCTCATTCTTAAAAGTGCAGCTACTTCACTATCTAAATGAGTAACTCCGCTTCGTCCATCAGTAACAAATAAAATTGCATCAGCTTCATCGATTGCAATCTCAACTTGTTCTTTGATTGCCTGTTCAAATTTATCGGTGCTCTCTTTTACGTAACCGCCTGTATCCATTAATCTAAATACTTTTCCATTCCATTCCACCTCGCCATAAACTCTATCTCGAGTAACACCGCTTTGATCATCTACTATAGAGATTTGGCTTTTCGTTAACCTATTAAAAAGAGTAGATTTACCAACATTTGGCCTACCTACAATTACTACTAATGGAATTGGCATTTGATATTAAATTTTAGATATTAGAAATAAGAATTTGTTTAATAAAAGAAATATAGTGATTTAGAAATTATAACTTAAGTTTAATTGAGGATAGTAGTCTTTATAAAAACCTATATTTTCTGATTCTAATGAAATATTGAAGTTTAACTTTTTATTAAATTTTGATGCAGACCACGCAGCATCAATAGCACTTATAAAATGATTTGACACAACAGCAATTACTGCCCATTTTGCAATATTATAATAATCATTTGCTTTTCCTCGCTCTTTTGAATACCACTTAAATTGTTCAACAACCGGCACGCCAAAACTATATGGTTTATTAACATCATCAACAAAATCTATCCAGCCAACATTAAACTGAGAATACTTTCCAATCATCTCGTAATACTGCTGATCACCAAATGGGGCAAGCTTATGGGAATAATACCAACTTATATCTTCTTCTAATCTATTTAATACGCTCCAGTTAACTTGTGTTCTTTCATCAGCATCGTAAAAGAGGTTGTTTTCATAATAATCTATAACATCTATACTAAGCGTTTCTCTGGAAGCATTTTTTTGATCATTATAAAGTTCAATTAATCTATTTGCATTTTCAAGAGACCATTGTGCATAACGTGCTGCACTCCAATTTTCATTGGCATAGTCCTCGTAAAATTCAGTTTGATCATCTCCCTTATTATCATAACTAACCGCCAAAATAACTGCCCCGACTTCAATAGCAGCGTAAATTCCGGCTTTCAAATAATCTTCTGTATAAATTTGTCCTGCACCTGGAACAGCAAAAGACATAAGGCCGGCGAGAAATGGTTTTTTCTTATTGTGGGTAATACTTAATTTGTAGGAAGTATCTGCAGATTGAATTGCTTCTAAAGCAAATTGTGTGTCATTTATTAACGATCCGCTTAAAAGTGTATTTCCATTTTGAGAGAATACGAATGTACTGCCAAATAATAAAATCAAAAATATTTTTTTCATTTCTACTCCTAGAAACTAAAGTCAAATAATATTCCGCCGTAAAGTCTCCACTCTTTGCCATAAGTAATAACTTCATCGTTTATGGTTTTATCAAATTCATCAAATGAGTAGGAAGCATTAAAAAATAAACTTGTGGGGAATAAATAAAATGAGATCATTTTAATTCTTAATTCAGCTCCGGCACCTTTTTTGAAATCATTAAGTTCGGGAATATCGCCATTCCAAGCATTTCCAAAATCACCATGTACCGAGAAGTAAATTTTATCAAAGTAAAGATGACCTAAACGGTAATCAATATTTTTGAACAGTGGCAATCTGTAAGTTAAATTTAACCAGGCAAGCTCATTACCACTTGCTGCGTAAAACGGATAACTTTTCATCCCAACAAGTCCACCAAGGTAAAAATCAAAAAAGTCGGGTACTTTAGGTCCCAATATAGAGGCAAGTCTAAATCTGGTAGATAAAGTATGATCATTAAAAACTGGGAAATAATTTTTAAGATTAAGCTCGACTTTATGAAAATTAAAATTTCTGTAAACCGGAATCAAAACACCGTCTTCTACTTCGTATTCACTTTCAGGATTATATTTATTCATCTCATAATTATATTGAGCTTCTACTTCCATTCCAACCGGATTAATATCTCTATCAATTGTAGGGTAGAGAGCACTAAAGTTATATTTCAGCTGAAGGTTCCGTCCAATAAAATAATCATCACTGCTGCTGGGATATAAGGTTGTTGAGTTAGGGAATATAAAACTACCTATTGCTGCAGAATACTGACTATAAATAAATCTAAATTCCAATTCATGCATACGATTAAAAATTTTATGCTTTGCAGCTAAATCTACTTCAAACAAATTATATGTTACATCAGTGTTAATTTGACTTTCGTATGTTGGCGGATCTGTGGTATTATCAACACCAAATAAAATGTCTACATCAGCTTTTCTGCTTATGGAAAAAAGATCAATAGAAAGTTCCGGTTTAAGTCCAAGTGAATAAAGCAGAGGCAATTTATTTTTATAGATAAATGTTAAAAATAAATCACGCTCAAGCCTTGTGTTTATAGAGCCACCCGCAAACAGTGAATATCTGTTCAGCATATCGGAAGAGGTCAAATAAACACCGGGCTTAATTTTATCAATTGCAGAGTTAGATGTATTGTAATTATCATAACGAATAAAGGGTAGAACTGTTAACCTAGTAAACGCACTGGAGTATTTTTTTCGCTCAACATTAGGTAACTCGTAATCATTAAAGTTAGTCAATCTTTCAAAGTAGTCTTTTGAAAAATCGCCGTACTTTTTACTTTTATTTAGAGGTGGATTTGGAAGAAAGACATATCTATTTTCTGAATTCACTTTTTGAGTCTCACTACTCGCAAGCTCAAATATCTTATACCCGGAAGATGTATAACCAGCATAAGTGATATCGCCTTCATTATTTAAGGAAGGCATAAATGCTCCGCCTGTAACATTTGTCAGTTGAGTTTTTGTTTTGGTTGTAATATCATATTTATAAAGATTAAAAATACCGGTTTCATCTGATGCATAAACAAATTCATCATCTGAAATCATTACTGCATTTCGTTCGTCATGTTTTTCATTGAGTAAAAATATTCTCTCACTTCCATCAATATTTACTTTTGCAATATCTCTTCCATTATGGAATGAATACCCGAAAATTATTGATTTATTATCAGTAGTAAATTTAGGATTGTATACTTGCTCACCATTATTGTAAAAAGTAAGACTTCTAAAATTTTTACCATCCGAATCTATAATTCCAAGATTTGTTGAACCATCTTTTTGATAAACAAAGGTAATAAATTTCCCATCATAGGAGATATTTGGATTATTTGCTCGCAATCCAATAGTTATCTGCTTTTCCTCTTCTTCATCAATATCATATATGAATAAGTCATGAATATTATTCCCTTTGGGATTTTTTCTGCCAAGTTTAGAATAAACAATTTTATTTGTACCTGGAATAAAACTAAATGTGGATCTTATTCCCATTTTCACAACTTCAATCTCTTCCGTTTCTTTATTGTACTTAAATATTCCGGCTGGCGAGAAATAATCATTCTTTGAATTTGAAATAAAATAGATATCTTTTCCATCTTTAGAATAAACCGGATAAAAATTACCAAAGCCATTTTTTGCAATAAGAGAGCCCTCAACTAAATTTTCTTTTACCGGAGCAATTCTTTCTGCATAATTTTGCTTTAGAAAATTCGACCATTCATCATAAATTTCATTACCATCTTTGCCAAGAACTTGTTCAAAAGCAGCATCAATAGTAAAATTACCTAGATCACCTAATCCAAAAGTAATATCTTGCAGTTTATCTTCACCATACTGCTGAGCAATATAACGTGTCAGAGCAAATCCGGCATTATAAACAGACTCATTGCCTAAGCTATTTTTACTAAACACACCCATCTCATTCCATGTAAGCATTTTGTCATCTAAAGCATATGATCTTAAGATCATATCCCGATGTGTATCCCAATTATCATAATTAAAATCTTCACGCATGTACTGCGCAGTTCCTTCAGCAAACCAAGCAGGTATATTAAAAGTGGCCACAGGATAAGATGCAATAAAGTTGGGAAAACCATAAAGTATATCAGGTCGTCGCTTATCTTCATAATTTAGGAATTGTAAGTAGAACGCTGGAATTGTTCTGCCAATTTTCATTAAAGCTTGTATTTGAACCATGTGAGTAAACTCATGTGAGATTACGTTACGCAGCCAGTTATGGGTTCCACGCAGATCAAAATCTAGTGCAGAAGACCAAATTTCAATTTTGTTATCAAAGAAGTATGTTGCTCCGTTTGAGTAATCATCAATATCCTTTATAACATAATGAACTTTATCCGGTTCGTAGGAATATAGACTTGTTATAGGCTCCCAAACTTCATCTGCAATTTTTAAAACAGTCCTTGCGGTTCTTTCTGCCTCTTCATGAAAATGAACAATTACGTGTTCACCTTCAATTGAGTACCAATTATAATCGGGATCAAAATCATCAATCTGTGAAAAGATAGGAGCACTTAATGCGATAAGTATAAAAAATAATTTCTTCATTGAATAATTTATAGATTAGTTTTATTTGATTACAGCAATTTTAATAATCTTACTCTCAGTTTTTCCGCTATTAGATTTTACTTCTAGGTGAGCAAAATAAGCACCACTTTGAATTTGAGTGACGTTCCAAGCATATTCATTATCGAGTCCGCCTGTTGCATTAAATTGAAATTCATCTACTAAATCTCCGGCAAGATCAAAGATTTTTACATCAACTTTGGAATCTTCAGAAACGTAGGTTCTAATAAATGTTTCATCTCCATAAACGGGATTTGGCCAATTGTATGTTTTATTTGCGGGGAAAAATGTCGTGATAAAATTTTCACTTTCTGCTGAACCAATCGAAGAGGAATTAAAGTTATTTCCGTATTTACTTCCCCATTGAACATCACCGGTTGAATTAATACTCCAGAAGAATACATTATTATTTGAAGATGTTACGGAAAGCAACATATCATGTTCTCTTTTAACGATTGTATTTAATCTCGGGGTGTTTCCACCAACAGAAATTGGGAAGCCGGTTATTACTTTCCCATCATTCCCGGAAACTGCATAAACATCTCCGTTATCAGTTAAAGTTATAATATCACCAAATTCATCATTATTTAAGTCTGCAATAAGCGGTGTCCCTACAAAATTAGTAACAGTATTGTTTTTATAAGGGAAATTATCAGCTGAACTTCCTTCAAGATTTATTGCCTCAATTTGATTTCCGGAATTAAAGACAATATAATTTTCACCATCTTTTTTAAGATCTGCGACAGCAATGGATTCAATTGCAAAATCACTTGTTATTATCAGCCCACCAATCAAATTACCTTTCCCAAAACTATGTACCATATTGTTTTCATCAAGAATTATTGTCCAGTAGTTTCCAGCATTATCTTTCGTCAGAACAGCTTGTTTAATATTAAATGAAAGTGTCAAACCGGCAGTACCAACCAGATATTTTATTTTCTTGCCACTAAAAACAGCCATTTCATCATCAAGTATGGCAATTTGTTCAATGGGTTCCTCTAATAATGATAGAGTTTCAACTAGGATCGGTAATTCTTTTGTCTGCAAATTATAATTATATTTTTTTACACTTCCATCATTCAAACCAACATAAATTATAACTTCATTTTCTGTCAATTGTTCAAGTAGAATTGGGGATGTGCTATTTGCTTCTAATTCTATTGAGTGAGAAGTATTATCATCATCAAAATGGACTAGATTAAGTAAACTATCTTTAGCTCCAACTACTAATTCAGAATCATTAAAGTCTACTAATGCAAATTCAGATGACGAAAAATTTGGATATAAATAACTGGCAGCTAGTATTGATAAATTACTTTCGTAAATACCAAAAGCACTAAATGGTTCGCTATTAGTTGTAAGTTTGAGACTGCTGTATTGATTAAAAACATCAAATTTCCCCAAGGATTTAATGTTTCCTATTCCAAAGCGAATATCAAAACTCATATTATTTCCAATATCAGAAAAATTAGAAAGAGTAATTAAACTATTGGCTCCGCTGTTAGTCAGAGTGTTTGGTTTAGTATCAATCCCAAATTTATTTTGGTATAGTCTTGATGGATTACCTGAATACCAAAAATCAAATTCTTCACCTTCTGCAATAATAATATCACCAAATACTGTCTGAAATTCTTCACCAATATCTTGAATTCCATCTGCTTCTTCTAAATCTACTCCTCTGTTTTCACCAATGTTTACTCTGTTAG